>JAABUP010000764.1_pt1 | contig 69341 bp, 87 predicted proteins | sample 5559201 | NCBI WGS metagenome assembly JAABUP01 (sample SAMN10711887, study PRJNA513373) | rock metagenome | isolation source: Antarctica rocks | place: Antarctica | reverse complement strand
ATGGTGTGCAGGACTTGCTGGTACGGCGGCAGTGGTGGGCTGAGCAGCGGCGGCCGCGTGACGAGGAGTCTCTGCAGCACTGCACCGGCCGGCCCCTCATCTCTGACTTTGCCCACTCCCTGCGCCGCTCCAGGGATGACCTGCTCGCCTGGTATGTCCTGCCCTTCACTGCGTTTGCCCTTCACTGTATTTGCTCTTCACTGCCCTTGCCCTTCCCTGCCTTAGCCTTAGCCTTCAATGGCTTTGCCTTTTGCTGTCTTCGCCCTTCGCCCTGCTCTGCCTTTGCCCTTCACTGCCTTTGCCCATCAGTGCCTTTGCCCTTTACTCCCTTTGCCCTTGACTACCTTTGCCCTTCAATGCTTTTGCCCGTCACTGCCTTCGCCCTTCCTTGCTGCTCTTGTCACACTGGAGATGCAGAAGTCTAACCCCTGCAACAGAATATGAAGAAGGCAGCTGCTCCTGTCACAATGTAGATAATATCTGTTGACTCTTGCCTTGCTATACCTTGTACGCTTGAGTCAGTCAGCCAGTCAGTCAAAATGAGAATGAGATTGTGATTGTGATTGTGATTGTGATTGTGATTGTGATTGTGATTGTGATTGTGATTGTGATTGTGATTGTGTGTTGTGACATAAGCAGGTCATGACATATTGAACACAGGCTGAAAAGATCAAGATAAGCTGGTTCACATGGTGCAAGAAAACATTGGAACCTTGCTGGTACAACCTCAGAGGCTGCCAAGAGCTGTCCATCCAACGCTTTTGTCCTGAAAAACAAAATCAACATTGTTTATTTTCTCAGCATTTTTAATGATTATTGTTGTGTAATTTAATAATAGCATAATAATAATAATAATAGTAATAATAACAACAACAACAACAACAATAATAATGTTAATAATAACTTTATTGTCATTGTCATCATCACCATTATTATTGTGTAATTGAACGCTTATACGAGTGTTGTGCAGGAATGCTCGTAAGGAAGAGAGGGTAAAGCAGCTGCGCATACAGCAAGCCTTGCAGGACAGCCAGGAGGTCACCCTCACCCCACGTATCAACCCTGCCAGCCGCCACATGGCCCTCAGGCTAGCCCACCGGGCTGCCCAGCAGGACCCCCACCTGCTGACTGTCATCCAGAGCCAGCCTGAGGGGTGGGTCCTGGGGGACCGCCCTGCCCCTGCCCACCGCCCTTCCACTCATGGTATACACACTACAGCAGAGACATGACATCTTGCTCTGAATCAGACACTGTTATCATTAGACTTGAGCCTGGGCAGCTGCTGCATGGCTTTGTATGTTTCAGCCATTTGAGCTGTGGCATTGTGGATTGACAGAGCTATAGGAGCTTTCAGCGAGCTTGTTTCAGTGTATTTTCATCAGCCCTCGGTTCATGACAAGAGCAGATCTGCAGTGGGCCTTTGCAGCTGCCTTACGGTACAGGGCTGGAGGTGGTGTTGCTACAGTAGCATGGCATGCCTCAGCCGCCCCACTAACTCAATATATGTTACATCCTTGCCATATATTGTTGCTTGTGCTCACTGTTGCTGCCAAATATCCTGCTTGTCTTGTTGTTCTCTCATAGTCTGTGCGTTGCAGGGTCAACTGCAGCAGGGAAGGGGCAGGGCCTTCAGCAGCCGGCGTGGGTGAAGGCCAGGGCCGCCACCTCCATGCGGGTGCTGCAGAAGGCTGCAGACAAGGGCCGCTCTGCCAGCCCACCCCCCTCCAGCTGGCTTGGCTCCCAGGGGGGTCATTCAGTGGGCAGTGCTGCCTTTGAGGAGGCTCCTTGGATGGGACATGGGGGGGTGCGCCATATGGATGCTGGCCACCTGGGTGGGTCCACTGACTAACTTATGTCTGTGTTTGTCAGCCATGCAAGTCAAGCATCATTACAAGATTGACAAGGGATTGACTCAATCCACGGATCGTTGCACAGTGCCTTGTTGGCTGTGTTGTGACATGCTATGTCTTGTTTTGCTAAGCAGTTTTGCTAACCATTACAAAACTGGATGTCCTTATATTCTTAGTGATCTGCCCAAGCCTGTGGGCTAACACACGGGGCGAAAGCATAAGTCAAGGCTGCAAATGGACAGGCAGTAAGGCTGCAAGAAGTAGCAAGGTGTACAGCAGGACTCTGACCCATGCTGCTGTTGCTGCAGAGGCGTCTTTGAAGCGGTGTGAGGCACGCTCCGGGCACTCTTCCGGGGTAGCCACACCCTCCCCAGGGCGCCCGGCAAGGGCTCACCACGCTTCAGAACACTCAGCAGTAGCCCCAAATGCTTCATGGCATCGAGTTGTAGCACATGGGTCAGAAGCTGCAGCCCCTCATGCAGGGCAGTTGGCAGCAGCCCCAGCAGCTTCTGGCCATGCTGTGGACCCCATTGAGAAATCTGCTCCTGCCTGGGGCCTAGACCCCACTGCACCCCCCACCCACCCATCACCCTCCACACCTGCTCAGCCACAGTCTGCTCACCATCTTGACTCATCATCACCTGCTCCAGCCAAGTCAGCACATGTGACTAAGTCTGAGCCGGCTGCTGCTGTGCTACCATGGCTGGATCAGTCTCCAGCTGCACTCCTGACTGACTCACCTCAGCAGAAGCCCGTGACTGGGCATAGACACAGCTCGAGTTCTGCCATTGCAGCAGGTCCAGCTGTGCAGGCCAGATCATCACTCAGGCCAGCTACACAGGCTGAGTCAGCAGTGGACAGCTCCCACAGGTCAAGTGAGCCAGTGGCATCAGTCAGGCAGGTGGGCACAGGCAGCCAGGCAGCAGGTGCACAGGTCAGCACAGGTAGCCAGGCAGCAGGTGCACAGGTCAGCACAGGCGGGGAGTGGCAGGGCTTTGCAAGTGTTGATGATGAGCAGGATGATGGCAGCGATGCAAACTGGTGTGATGACCAATCAGCCCAGGGTACTGGAGAAGGCAACAGCAGTGCCTACAAGGTGGATGCAGTGGCTGAGGCACCCAGGCTGAGTCAGCAGCAGGGCAGCAGTGGGTTTGATGGCTTTGATGTCATTAGTGGACGGCCGACACCAGATCTGATTGGTCTGCCAGCTGACAAGACAATGAAGGCAAAGCAGCCCAGTGGTGAGCCAAGCGGTGAAAGGAGAAGCAGTGGTGAGGCTAGCGGTGAAAGGAGAACCAGTGGTGAGCCAAACGGTGAGAGGAGGATCAGTGGTGAGAGGAGAATCAGCAAGGGTTCATTGCATGATGCACTAGGCAGCGGGGGGTATGCTGCTAGCTCACGGGCAGCTGCCAATGCCAGGATGAGCGGTGACCAGCAGAGAGCACTGCCAAGCATGCAGATCCCTGTGCCATCACCCAAAATGTCAGGTATAGCACATCGACAAAAGGCAGTGTTGTGCCACAGCTCCCTGAACCATTCTTCCTGCTGGAGTAGTGCTCACAGCTTTGAAAATTTCTGAAAAAGGCAAGTATGACTGTGTAGCACAGCTGCCACACTTTCAATGAGTCACTCTGCTTCATAACAAGCCATGTCAAGCAGGTGATTGATATGCACAAGAACAGTCAGGTGGATGTCATTGATTGCTGTGTCATGCAGGCAAGGCGTTGAGAGCCAAGGCTCTGAAGGCAGCTGCTGAAGCAGCTGCTAAGGCTACCAGCATGCCTTCTAGGCCAGTTCCACCCAGTAAGGCTGGTCACATGGATGCTGGCCGCACCACGGCTGATGCTAGTGAAGCGATGACCCAATTCAGCATTGCTGCTGAACATGCTGAGCAAGGCAGACCAGGTAATGCAATGCCATCCCAACATCGTGAATGGTGACCTGTATGGGCAAAGCGAGTGGCTAAGCTTTTGCGCTTAGGCAAGCAGGCTGGTCAGAAGTGGATAGTCACCTGACAGTGATCATGGAAGGCGCACAGAACATTGAAAACAATGCGCAAAAAAGTGATTTCCCATTCATCTGTACCGTTGATCAGGGCATAGGCAGGATTGCAGGGTTGTGTGCTCCCTAAGTTAAGAAGTTTGAAGTTCACAATCCAAGAAAAGTTGTGGCAACTGCAGGTGGCAAGGAGGTGGTGAGCATGCATAGTGTAATGAAACACAAGCCAGCACCCCTCAACCCCAAGAGGCAATTCCCCTCCCTAGACATGCGGGCATACAGTGCTGCCATTGAGCACATGCTAGCAGTGAAGGACTCCGGCCCGAGCCCTGCTGTGCGCACCAACTCCAGGCAGGCACGCTCCAGTGTAGGGAAGAAGGAGAATGCAACGGCTTCAGCATCTCTTGATGCTGCCGCGCGCAGACTGTACACCCCATCAAGTACTGACTTCACTGGTTATCGCAAGAAGCATGGCAAGAGAGTTGAGTCTGCCAACATGTTGCGGTAGATGTGTTTGCTGTTTCTATTGCCTGCAATTATTGCAACAGAGTGCAGAGCAGAAGGTGTGATATTTTGAAAGCAGGTGCCAATGCTTATCATTCGGTAGGCATGCAGTTCTTTTGTGTGCAAGTCGGAGGTCGTGTATCAGGTACCTTTGATCTGCAAAGCTCGATGTCAACTCATCAACATGTAAGACTGATGTTATATCAGCAAGCCTGGAGATGCAAATTTTTGATATACAAGAGCATGCTGACCCTATGCAAGTCACAACTTGTGAGATTGATGCTTTGGCAAGAGCATACAGTTAACACGAAGGATTGTGCATGGCTGCAATTTTCACCACCTGTGCTGAAACAGCAGCAGCTCTGTATACTGTATAGTGGCAGTCAATGAAGCAGGTGTACACGATGAATCGTTGTTTGACGATTTGGTATAGCAGGAACCTGACTGCTGTGACACTGAAGCATGTTCGCGAATCAACATCTGGAATTTCGTAATTCTGCATGGTATTATCAGCTTTTGACAGCAGCGCATGACTTGTGTATGGTAAATTCAGCTGTCAAGCAGGCTTTGATGGATGTGGGTATCAACTCAGCATTCAGCACTACTTCAAACTGCCAAAAATGGGGCTGTCCCTTTACAGCAAAGTCAACGCAGTCTTGCATGCAGCATACCTTGTCTCCTGGAGCAGCTACAGGACTGCATGCTTGACATGCAGGCAGCAGTCTGCATGATACTAGACAGCTCTAGCGTACTCCAGGACCTGGAGCTGGAGCTGCACAGTGGAGCAATTGCTGAGTGTCATACAGCTCACCAAATGTGAAAGTTGACAGTCATTGCTTGGTCATGAAACACGTTCTTCGCCGCTGAATTGTGATTGCTGTCTGCTGCTGCCAGTGGTTGCCAATTGCGGCTGGCTCCTGTTGACACAGCAGATGAGAGGCAAATATGCAATGCAGCAGCCATGATGTGCCATGGCAGGGAGTTGTTGTTACAGAGGAGTTTCTACTTCAATGGAATGAATCTAGATGAGTGAGTGGCACCAATGCCGGGCTTTCCGTGCTTGACAGGCTTGTAGGAGATAGAGAACTCTGCTAGGTAGTGTCCCACCATGTCAGGCTTGATTTCAACCTGTGCGTGACAGGGCAACACTTAGCACTGCTCCTGTAAGTGGTCTGAAGCTCATTCTTTGCAGTGATTACTAGATTCTGAGGTCTTCACGCAACATACCTGGTTGAATGTCTTGCCGTTGTACACTCCAACGATGCTGCCAATCATCTCTGGTACAATAATCATGTTTCGCAAGTGTGTTCGTACAGACTCTGGCTTGTCTCCCGCCTCAGCAGACTTCTTTGCTGCCCGAAGCTTCTTGATTAGAGCAAGAAACTTCCTCTTAAGACCGCGCTGGAACTTTCTCCTGGCGCGAGCGTGGAATAGGTCCACTAGCTCATCTGTGCTCATGTCCAGCAGCTGGTCCAAGTCCACCCCTCTGAAGGTGAACTTGCGGAAAGTCCTCTTCCTTGGTGCTTCATCTGCCATGTTGACAGATGTGACAATGACCTCAAAGTTGCGGTTTCGGAAAGAGACTTTGGTGATCGCGAGATTGCAAACCTTGGCGACTTTCGAGCTTTAGGTTTTGCGGAGGCTGCTAGGGTATGTCGTGTTTCACACAAGTGTCTCTTTCGCTGCAACTCGCAATGAAAGTCTAACGCATGTGTCCGCTGTTTAGTCGCAGTGTAAGTCGCTGGCAGACAAGCAAGGCTGGCTACACAGATCCAAAAAGGGGGTTGCAGAAAACTTGCAGCTCCTTCTCAGACTTCTCCGGATTGCCATCTGTGCATGCTAGTTTGGTCAGAGTGCCAAGTGCACGGCATATGTTTGTGAGCCTTCCATATTCAGCAGGAACCTTGCCTACTGCCTCTTCAACTTCAGCAGCTGTCAGTGTGGTCATTCCCTGAAAGTGTACTCGAGCCTGAGACTGCAGCTGACCGTATGGATACCGTGCTCCTGCAATCACAGTCAGCTTCTCATATAATGTTGTGTGGACAATTCTTCCGGGCAGCCACTGTGACAACCTCAGTGCACTGAGCTCAGCACAGCGCCATCAGTCATAGTGCAATTAGTCATAGATGCATAGACTACATTGGCAGATGCAGAGTCTGTGTACGTTGTCACTCACCAACATCAATCTGTACTGAAAACTTGACTTCAGCCTCCAACCCCAAGAACACCAGGCTGACATGCCTGTTGTGTGCTGTGACACTTGACAGTGCTGGGCAATTCAGCCTTAAGCTGTCAAGCTCTTGCACCAGACCCTCAATGCGCCCCAGCCTGCAACTGAAGTCCTGCACTGCTGCTGCAACCTGGTCTGCCCTGCCATGAGCTATGCTGAAACAGAGCCCAGGTCGGGAGGCTGAGCTGTCAATGTCTGCTAGGCTTGCTGCCAGCTGATGCCAACGCTGCGTCTCCTTGCCTGTTTCTGCAGACAAGAATCTCGTTTGGATGGTTGCATTGAGCGTGAGTACATCCTGATTGCATATTGTTTTTCATATACAAACTCTGCATGGTGGTAGTAGCGCTTTGGGCAGGTTGACTGGTTCATTCTGAGTGGATGCCCACATGGTCACTCACGACATTCCCTCCTGCAAGCACCTACATGCAGACTACATCAAAAATTGTTGGTCCCAATCAAGATAAAAAGCAATGGTTCTTTACTTCTGAGGTCTCCACTGATCCTCCCTCAGCAATGACATCAAAGTGCCATGTCACACGTCACTTCTTAGCAGCTAAGCTGCAGCATGATATGGAAGTTGTAGAAAAGAACAGACTGAACCTCTCGACATCAAAGAATGAGAAGCCAAGCATACTGGGCTGCCCAGGTATATGGAAGTAGTACCTGTTGGGACAAGTTCCAGGATGCCCTCTGTGCTACAGTCCTGCTCCTCGCTTGACTTGGCCAGCGTGAGGCAGAATAGGTGTCCATAGCGGAAGACAAGGCCACTTGTGTGAGACGCATTGCCTGCTCCTTCCAAGCGCCAGCCCAGGCATTGCAGCAGAGCTTGCTTGCTTTGGACCTGGTCATGAGAGTGTATGCAGCGTCTCAGTGCTGTACTTCAATCGATGCATTGTCCTCTATTTCCCCACCAAAAAGCAGCAGGCTATAAACATGGCTCACCACTGCTAGCCAGAGGAAGCAAGAACATTTGCTGATGCAACGTCACCCTAATTGGCCAGATCTCAGACAGGAGCCTCAAGAGGATTTGTAGACTGCTGGCAACATCACATGTAGTGCATGATGTCATGTAGCATACAGCACTGCATGAGCTGAATGACAGGAAGCTGCCTGAACCAAATGGCAGGAAGCGTGATAAAACAGGCTGCATGAAGCACTAATTGCAGGGCACAGCCAAAAATGCAACCATGCAAAGACTTGGCATATGTTTTCCACCTTGTGCAGAACTGCTTGTGCTGAGGCCTGGTGAGCAGCTGCCTTGCGGGCAACAGCCCCAGGGCTGCTTCCCTGCTGACTGCTGTCCCTCAAGACAGCAAGGCTGGCCAGCAGCTGCTCACGCTTCCCACTCTGTGTTTGCTGCTCAGCCTGCAGCTCAGCATACCTCAGCAAGAAAGCCATTGCATACACCAGCACTTACTCTTGCATGTAGCACTGCTGCATACCCGAAATGCAAATTGCCTGCACTGTCACTTGCTGCCATTTGACCTGTCAGAGCAATAAGACTGGGCACAGCCGGTGGTGCTCACGCGACACACTTGCTATTCACTGGTGGTACAGCCCTGCTTTACCGCACAGAGCAATAAGCGCCATTTGAATCTGATCATGTCTACACAAGCTCTGCATTGCACTTATGCACAGACAGAGACTTGCAGTGCGCCACAGACTGCATGACAGGCCAAGCTGGGGTATCTCACAGAGGTTCCCAGCATCACCTTGAGTGTGGCCAACCTAGCCTCAGCGTCTTGCTGCTTCTGGCGGTGCTCCTCGTTGGCAGCCTGCATCTGCTCTAGAGACGCTTGCATCTGTGCCACCTCCGTCTGCCTTTCCTCCTCTTCCTGTAAGGGAAGAAGCAAATGACAGTTTGACAGGACAGTGCACCATTATCTCATCAAACAGGCTCATGCTGCCAGACCACCAAATGCTTCATGTTGACAATTTGCTGTTCACAGCTGTGGTGAATGACACAGCAATTCAATGTCAAACAACCACCTAAACATAAACACACCCAAGAGCATTCATGTCCCAAAGCCAACGTCACTAGGCCATGATAGCTTCCAAAGCCTACAACATGTTTGAATGAACAGTAATACCTGATGCTGGTCTCTCTGAGCCTGCATGCCATCTCTCAACCTGGTTTGCAGCTCCTGTGCTTGCTGCTGCACCTGTTGCACCTGCTGCAGGCCTGACCGCAGAAATGCATGGTCTTGCTGTAGCAGCTGCAGGTGGTTGGCAAGCCAGCTGGCTCTGTGCTGCTCCATGGAAGTACGCCACTCCTTCCACGCTCCCAGCGTGCGCTGCCGGCACACTCTTTTGAGCAAGCCGACTCTGCGTTTCACTTCCGCCAGTTCATTGCCGGTACACAACTGCAGGGCATGAAGCAATCAGTATACACTGTAAACACATCAAATGGTACTCTCGTTGTCAGAATCTGCTGCTGTTGCATGCAACAAAGATGCTGAGATGGAGCCATGCTGAAGCGTCCACTTGCATTGATGCAGAGCTGCTTTTCTTGTGGTGCATGAGCAGGACATCTTTGCTCAGACACTTGTCTCAAACTCTACATGCCTCTGCTTGGATGACACATAAGTTTTGCAGGACAACATTCTGGTGCCAGACTTGCATTCACAACATCATGACAACACTCTAGTACCAGACATGCATGCACAACGTCATGACAACGCTCTGGTACCAACCATGCATTCACACTGTAGACAGAACCTGCACAGCCTGGAAGACAGGTGGGTTGTGGTTGGCCAAGAGAGCCTCCTTGTCCGCCACAGCAGCCTTCCGCATGTCAATCTCCTCCTTGATAGTGGAGATGCTGGCCTCAATCTGGTCCACCTCAGGGGCTGTCAGACACATGAGTTGATAGCAGTCCCTGAGGCTGGCAGGCTGTGGAGCCCTGGCCAAGTCTGAGGCCACAATGGAAGCCCCACGCCGCAGCTGATCCATGAACCTAACGTCAGCCTCCTTCAGGAAGTCCTGCAGGGCACGAAGCAAGGCTTGAGTGCTGGATTGCATTTGATACCTTACAGTCTGGGGTGTGGAGCCAGTTGTGACTCTTGGGCACAGGTGCATGTGGTGTGCAACACAACCAAGCTGGTGGGAGTTCTGTTCGAAAATTAACCAACTGCTTTTAGGAGTTTCTGCATGAAGTAGAGAATTGCCAGTGATGCCAGCCTATCTTGAAGGCTAAGCTGCTGGTAGCAGTCAAGTAGCAGAAGATTGGTAGGCTGAGAAGCCCAGTCCAGCTGTTGCCCATAGCAAGGCAACAAGGCTAAGGTTGCTCCATGTAGCCAATATTGCAAGGAGGATCTGTCAAAAGCACGTGCATGATCGTGGAGATAACACTGTTGGAGGTGGCCGTGCATAAATTGCAGGTTGTGTAGGAGGGCGTGCTGCTGTGGTCAAACACTATCTTGGGCACAGCATGCATCAGTGGCTGCAAAAGTAGGTGGTAGGTTGCATTTGCAGCAATCTTAAAAACACATCATGGTTTGACAAGCAGGCTGCAACTTTATCACATTTGTAGTTTGGCATATACAAACAACACCTCTCTCTTTGTGAGGCTGTCTCTTTCTGAGCCATAGCGACAACACAATGGGTGTGGCAAATTTCAGAACTGAGCTTTGATGAGTGTTGGAGTGACATGCCTAGGCAGAGACAACAAGGCTCACAAAGTCTGATTACAGCAGTACCTGGAATGTGATAGGCAGAGCAGTCGGGTGCAAGGTGGGGCTAGAGGGGTGCAGAGGGGAGCCTCCAAGAGACAGCCTAGAAGCTGCCATAGGTGTGCGAGCCAACTTGATGCCTCCAGGCATGCGCTCTGCAGCACCACATGCACTCTGGTCATCATGGCCTGCAACTGTCGAGCATTCCAAAAGCAACTGCTGCCAAATAGGGACTGCCTGATCATATGGCTGGGTGACAATGACAATAAGACAATAAGCAAATGCTGAGCACCAGCCATGGTTCAGGACGGCTAGATTGTATTGCATGGTTATTGGCGAGACACAAAAGGAGAGCTCAAGTTGCTTGGAGTGTCAGTCATTTAGTCGAACAGTCATTTGTGCTTTGCTCAAATGCTCAAATAGCATGCAGTTAGGCATTTGCCATGTGCGCCAAAACCTGAACTGACCTGCACTGCCGGGCACACCTCTCTGGCCAGCCAAGGGTGGCTTGCCTGTTGGGGTCCTTGCCCCCTTGCCACCCCCTGCAATCAGCCTAGGCCTTGAACTCAGGAGTCCTTGAGCACATGCTCTTTTTCCTTGTGCCATGCAACTGGTGAGGGGTTAAATGATGAAGAAGAACAGCACAAGAGCTGTTGTTCTGCCTGAATATAAGGCGGTGCAGAGCGCTACACAGGCATGTACCTTGCTTTTACAACATGTATCTCATCCTGCATGTCATGTCTGTCGCATGCGAGCAGCATGATTACCTGGAGTACCTGTTGGAGCCTCGTTTTGAGAAGCAAAATGTGGCAGCTTCCTTGCAGATGCTGCTCCTGCAGGAGTCCTAGCGAGCTGGCGACCGCCCATGATGTCGTTCCTGGCAGCCTCTCCTGCTGCTGATGGTAACCTCTTGCGGGCAGTAGAGGCAGGCATAGGGTTGGGATTGAGCCTGCTTGGGCTAGGGTTGGCCTGGCGTGGGGTGCCAATTGGGGTCCTGGCAAGTCTGGCTCCCCCAATAGGCTCTTCCCCTGAACGCATTTGTTTGACCATTCATTCATGCATTACCTTTTTCGTTCATGCATTCCATCCATGCTTGCAATGATTACTTCATTTTCACACAGATTCGTGGGTCACTCCAATTGAATCCCAAAAACAGTGATGTACAGTGAAGTACACACTACACAATGAATGTCATGTGGGTTAGCTGACATCAAAGAGTCACACCAGCAGCACAAGCTATGCATAAAATGCATCATGGTTTCAGAAGAGGTGCTGTGCCCTATTTCTGGCAGATTGCAAGACATCTAGTGTGCATTGGAAGCAGCAGGTATATTGCAGCAACTTGCTGAGTACATGAAATGCAGACCATCATGGTGATTGTCAAGCCTACCTTGCTTTGCAACGCACAAGTACAGCAACCAATGGCAGACTGCACACTTGCTGCAATATGCACAACAAGCATCACAAAGCTTACCCATTTAGAATAGCGTTTTGGCCACAGCAGGGATCAAGGTATCTGTCGGCTTACCATTTGGAGTCCTGGCAAGCTTGAAGCCTCCAATGCTTGGGCCAGCTGCCTGCACTCCCCATGCTGAAGGGCTTGCCTGCTCAACAGGCTGCCTTTCACCTTGCCCTCTGTCTCCCATTTGCCCATCAACCACTTGCCTATTGCTCAGCAGACCCACAGAACCAGCACGCTGCTTATCAGCAGTGCGCATGTGCGACCTGGGCATGGCAAGTAGGTTGGGGGAAGGGTTGCGCAAGACTGGCGTCGGGGTGGGCTCAGGCTGGGGACTGAGGGGTTCTTCCATGTCCAGCTGTCTGTTGGTGTGGCTAGCTGGGATTCTGGATTTGGACTTGGCCCCAGTGGGAGGAGTCCTGGCCAGTAATGCCCCACCTGCAAATGCAATGACTCATCTGAGGAGCCGGCATCAAGCCAGATGATGCCAAAGGCGCCAACTTGTTTATCCCAAATTTGACATGGGCTACAGCATGCAGCAACAGCGTGCAGCAACATTATGTCCAATCTGCTGCAGGAATGCTGTGTGCCCTTGACAGCCGTAAAGATACCTTTCAGCATCTGCAAGAGCCTTTTGGGCACACTGAGAATGAGCAGTGACCTATGACGTGCATGCACCATGAGTGTTGATGTGCCGCAATCTGGCTGATGCTGAGGCGCAGTCTCTTGCGGCAATACAGGAGCTTCAGCAGCAACCATTCAGCATGAGATTTTCAGTTGCACCCACCGGGGAACACACTGTGTGGCTGACTGTAAGGCGTAACTGCAGGCTGAATGACTGCCTGGCGGGGCGTTTCAGCCACTTGGGGCAGGGCAGCAGGAGCCGGCCCTGTCTGGGGCAGTTCTGGTGGGCAGTCCAGACCATCCATGGTGTTGTCAGCCAGCAGGTCATTGCCATCACCACTGTCCTCCAGGTCCATAGTCACGCTGTGATCACCTGCACGATGTATAAAAGTAGCACCACGTTCCTTTTCAGCATAGTGCCAAAATGCACAATCTACAGGAGCCAAAGCCAAACAATGTGGATATCCCACAGATCCACTGCAGACAAACACATCTAGCAGGTAGTTGCTAAGTGTTCACAAAATATCAAAACAAGAAGTATTCATGTTTGTGTGCTGCTATACCCTATGCATCATGCGGGGTCCCTGATATGAGTAGACACTGCATTAAGTGTCATGACCGCATACAACTGAGCATGAGCTGGTCGGGGTGCATACCAGCAGCAATGGCTCGGCGGCTGGCATTGCCTATAGCAGAGGCCATGGTGCGGTCTGCCAGCAGCTGTGTTGTGCCATATGACAGCAAAGCACCTGTTGCTCCTGCAGTCCACACTGACATGTTGGCAGTTTGCGCGATAGAGCTGCCTAAGCCATGCAGCACCATAGTTCTGGAGACATCTGCTCTTCAGTTGCCCTGCTATGATTGACCATGCTGCTGCTGCCTTGACTGCTGCCTGAAGTAATATGTATCCTGTCATGCAGCCTGTCAGCCTGTCTGGGCATTGCACACCACCTGAGAACCTCAGGATTGCTGGCTCACGCAAATTCGCTCAGCTGCAAAGCAAGCAAGCTATGTTCTTGCAAGAGGCCTCTGCTGGCTGCTGCTCTAGGCACATTACGCCATGCACATTGTGGAGGGTACATTTCTGGCAGCAGCAGTGCTACAGTATTAGCAATCAGCAGCGTCCCTGCTGCCTACCACATGACATCATAAGCAAATTGCAGTGTCAGGGCCTCTCACCAGACACCCTGTGACCTCTGGGCTTGGCAGGCGGTGCCAGCAGTTGTGTGGTAGAGCCTGTGGCTTGCAGCAGCTTCAGTGTGTGAGGGCCAGTGCTGTCACTGCGGCCGTACCCACCCATGTCGGCCTGAGGCGCATGCAGCTGATTCAGCTGGCGCCGTAAAGCGCCCAAGGGCCCTTGTACCTCTGGGCTGGGCTCTGCCTCCAGCAGCAGCCCTGTTGTGACATCCCTCCCTACGAGTAGACAGAAAGGTGATCAGCGTCGACTGATGAATAAACCATCAGACTCAAAGTTTTGGGTTATGCGCCAAAGGCAGTGTAACCCACTACATTTACCTTGGCTGTTGCAGTGTACATAAACCAGGTCCTGGGAATGCCTGGGATTGCAAAGGTGCTAGCTGTCCTTCTTGCAGGCAATGCTTTCTAGGCTGCAGCAAGCTTGAGAACTGGACAACCCCAGGCTGTTTATGTAACAACACGTCATGATGGGTGCAACATAAGCCTTCATGCGCATGCATCTGCAGACTGAGTGCTTACCCAACGGCCTTGCCAGTAGTCCAGCAGCAGGGGCAGGTAGCTCCACCACTGCCTGCACAACCTGCTGAGCAACAATCGGCTCTGCTTGACTCATGGGGTCAGGCTGAGCATCATCCAAGAGGTGGGCAGTCACATCCCTCACACTTCCTGCCATGCTGGCTTGCCTGGGACTGTGCATGGTCAGGTCTCCTGCAGGCACTTGGGGGTGACCTCTAACTAGCTGGCATATGTACAAGTGGCATAAGTACATGTCCACATGAGGTGTACACTGGTCCACATTGGTATGTTTTGCAATTTTGGTTCATGATGTTTTGACACGCAGCTGGGAATGCAGTAGAAGAGGCTCTGAGATCATGTTCATGATTGTGCATCAGGGCTGGCTGCCAACAGATGTTGCAGAGCCTGTTGCCCTCACGTGATGACCCTTATGTACAGATGCGATGAGACAGTGTGGCATTGCATGTGAAACTACATGGCATGATGCTGCAATAAAGCAGGATTTCTGTTGAGCACAAATCTCTAGGCATCTTGTCTTACTCATGCCATGTGCAAAATTTTTCTGATGTCAGCACCCAGGACCATGGCATGCCTTGCGCTGCACACTTTTGACTTACCGCCTGATTGGCAGTGCAGATCTGAACTATTCAGCACATAGGACAAGCCTGCATCCGCATCAATGCAGATTGAGCTGTACCTGTTGGTGTTCCAGCTGCAATGGCTGCTGCTGAGCCGTCTGTGTTGCTGACAATAGCATTATGCAGAGCATCCAGATTGTCATCAGCTGCAGGGCCAGGGCTCAGTAGATCAGCCCTGGGATCCTGGGCTTGAAGTGCTGCCATGTTCTGCTCTTCTTCCTCAGCCTGTGGTGCAACACCTGGGGGCAGCCGCTGAGTGACGCTGCCAGTACTGTCAGTGCCATTGTATATATGGTTGTATGTGGCATCACCCATGACTAGCTGACCTGCGCAGACACCAGGTATAAGTTGCTGTCAAAGCGCCAGCATCACATCAGTGCCGTTTGGTTCATGTGTTGCACTGCAAAGCTAGTGACTATGTTGTTGGGGAATAGAGTAAGCCATTGGTTGAGCTGCACCGATCTGCCATGAGGCACTTGGCAGACCCTGTTGTGCATTGTGCAACCAAATGCACCCATGTAAGCATGTCTATGCCAGGTCAGCAAAGCATGGTTGCTGTTCATTGCCTGCAATTGTAAAATGGATGCACCAGCATGAAGCCCAATGTAAGCAGCATCATACTGTTTGCTGCATGCCAATTCTTGAAAGTTACTGATCTCATTGATACCAGGGTGAAATTCAGCAGAAAGGTCGTCAAGTATGTCCCATGCTGTTTAACACTTGGCACAAATGGACTGCAGGCCCTCACCAGCCTTCTCCAAATTCAGGTCTAGTGTGTCATCCTCCCCAGGCACAAAGCCCCACTTGGACCTCTGCCCTTCAGGTTGTGCAGGCTTTGCAACAGACGGGCTCTGACCCATCAGACTGATCCTTCTGCTTCTCCTGACACTGCCAGGCGTCCCACTGCCAGCTGCACTAGGCCTTTCAGAAGTTGGGTGTTCCAGCTGGGCTGTTCTTTGAGAGCCCCACACAGGGTGACTGCCTTGCTCTATGGCACGAGTGTACCCCCCCAAGGTGAAGTCAGTGGCATTGGCAGCCACTTGTGCAGGATTGCTGGCTGCATTGGGGGAGTCGGTGGTGACATTGTCCAACTGCGCGGTGTGCTGTGCGCCCCAGGCTGGATGTTTGCCTTGCTCTATGGCTCTGGTATAGCCACCCAGGGTGAAATCCGCTGTGGCGCCTCTGGCAAGAGCTGTATCCCTGGTGTTGCCATCTGTCAGGTCCATCATGACGCTGCCAGTGGACTGCTGGGGACTAGGCTGTACTTGAGGTTGCAGGTGCTTTGCAGTTGGGGCCGTGTGAACTCCTGCTAATAGCAAGATGTGATAAGCATGACATGTTTGACATCAGTGGATCACTGATGCATCAGCAACCGCAAAGCAAGACAAGTTTGTTTACAGCAGGATTTACACACATTACAGTGTGCAACAGAGCGCAATACATGGACATAATCCACATTGGACGGTGCAAATGAAATACCTCCAATGTGCTTGACAAATGGAGCTGCAGTCAATCAGGCATATGATCGATGAACAGAAGCAAATGCTGCTTGAATGTGCACCTGTATCAGCAGTGAGCTCCATACTGACACACGCATTCTCATCCCGGTATGCCGAGGTCCTGCCTTCCTCATCTTCCTCAAGTAGTGTAGACAAAGCAGGCACGCCAGCAGTTATGTTGTCTGCAGGATGGAGTCTAGCGGGCTGCTCCCAGCCTATCTCGTCGGTGGTGGCCATATCAGCAGCAAGGTCTGCAAAAGACTGCAACCCTGCCGTGATGTCACCCAAAGGCTTGGGAATGGCGCTAGGGCTGTCCAGCCCAGGCTGTGGAAATGGCATTGCGGCCAGATCAGCTGTTCTGTTTGTGATTTCCATGGTGCTGCCAGGACTGTCTGGGCTGATTGGGCCTTGGTCTGGCGGTGTAGCAGGTATGGCAGATGATCCCCAGATCCTGGCATCATAGTTGTAATCTTCAGGGGAAAATTGGCCTGACTGCTCTAGTATTTCAGGGCTAGCCCTTGCCCTTTTAGCCTCTGGTGTGTTGCGGTATTCTTCCTGCAGAATTCAATCCACAGCTGGAGCCTGCCAAGGCCCTTGTACACCTGGGGTTTGTTACAGTGATAGCTTTCCTTGTCAACTCAGGCCACAGATTGCTCCCCAGCGTCACATACCTTGATGAACAGATGCATAGTCTCCAGCTGAGCATCTGGTGCAAAGCTGACGCGCCTTCCCAAAGACTTGCGGGAGTTCTTCCGCTTTTTGGGAGACGGCCGGTCCATATTCTGCTACGATGAAAGACAGTGATCACTCTGACTCTACGACGGAGGAGTTTCTACACCAAAGAACGCAGCGTGATTCTACTCAAGCAGCCTATAGGCATAGCTGCTGCAAATAGACACATCCAACTGAGCACTTCCTGTAACTTTAGAGTTTTTGCTGTCTCGGTTGATCAGTTTTCAAACTTGGGGCGATTTTCAGGGCAGAACTTCGATTTTGCCCTGCTGTTGGGCTATGCGTCCCGTTTTACGCAAGTTTGCACTGATCAGTGGGGTAGTTCCCAGGATGCTGCAAGACCTCATTCGGCAGCACACTTTGGAGAAAGCAGCATTGCAACGGCAAAGCGGTACGTTTGGCAGCCGATGCACGCCATGCACGCTGATATTATACCCCAGTCATATTCTTTATGTACCAGAGCCAATTTTGATTGCAGAGGCGGCAACACAGCGTGCTGTGAAAGCAGCGGAGAACTTGTCAGCAGATTTGGTGGAAGTGGCGAACTCAGGAGCAGCCAAGGGGTCAGCTTGAAGCTGAGGATTTTCACTGTGAGGCCGCCCATTGTAGCACGTTAAGATTCCACGTTGTGCATAGGCGTTCCAAGAGCAGCAGCAAATAGGCGTTGAGTTCGAGAAGGTGTTGAGCTTGACCAACAAGTTGAGCGACCAGAACACAGAATGGGCTGCACTGATCAACTCAGCAGACCAAGCCCTGAGAATTCTTGGCGACTTTCAAACCTATTTTGAGGTTTTGCAGCAGGACATGAGCAAGCTGACCAATTCATTGCAGCATCTTGGCCAGCAAGCAGCTCCTCAGCAACAACAGCAGCCATAGAACCTTGATGACTAGTTTCTTGCTGTTGTCCATTGTGAAGTGCGTCAAGGTATGCTAACCCAGGCAACTGCTTATTGTGTGGCGCTTTGTACACTCGGCTGTAGTCTGACCTGATGAACACAAGTCTGTACACCAATGGCCTTTGACCCTTGCAGGAAGCTTGCACCAAGCAACCAAGGTTGCGCAAGAATGCCGCAGTACTGGCCAGAGACATTGCAGCAGTCTGTACAGGCCTTCGTGCAGCCATTATGGTAGACTATATGCCACTCAGCAGCTCGACCATGCTGGCAATACTGGCAGATGTTCAAGCACAATGTGGAGACCCCAAGCAATGTATGCTTTTGACTTGGTGACCTCCATTGCTTTGTGCATGTTCCTTGGACCTGCTATGTGATCCATCACCACAATGTGAATGTGGTGATACAAATGCTGCATGCTTCTGCAAGCAGTCTCCTGACATCTATGCTGTAATATGATTAGCATTGCTGAGCATGTTCATGCACAAGATGATGCACAAAACACGAGTAGCAACATTAAGACCTGCATTGTCTGTATGCATCAGCTGCAATGCGTAGCGTGACATGAATTGACATCATACCCTACATGCATGTCACTAGAACAAGTTGCTTCATGCACGTAGGGTGCAGCCTGGCTTTGTTGCACCTTGATGGCTGCCTATATCTGCTTCGCCATGATGCTTGTTGCTCTCAAGCAGCCAACTCGCGTAGAGTTGAGGTCAAGACTGTCTTCATAACTGTTCAAACAGACCCCTGCGGCCAACCATATCTTGGCGTGGCATCAGATGAGGCTTTGAAGGTGTGGAGCTGGCGGTGCCCTCATTGTCTTGCTCAACGCTCGCTGTTGCGTCTTGTGTCCTCGCTGTGGCGCATCATGATTGAATCTGAGTTGGCAGCTGCCAGCCCGCTAATGGTTGACATCAGCATGACATAGATTTGTGACAGATTGCCGCTGAGTGTCTCAAACCCGTGGCTTACAGGGGTGCATTCTTGGAACATTATCTGCTGGATGTTCATGTTAGCAACATACCAGATTGTCCTGGCACCAACAGAACAAAATCCCTCTGCAGGCAGTGACTGCTGAGTTGGAGACCGTGTGCAATCTCATCACGGCAGCAGCGCCTTCCAACAATGGCACATGTACCTTTGTTGACTTGGACACAGCTGTGGGGATTCCTATCATGCCAACCCTGAGTGGCTGGCTGTTGCAGTACCCAGTCGTCTATCTTGCACATAGGGCCACAGCAGAGACATTGGCGCAGCTTCTCTCAGATGCTGTTTTGGTCTTCCATGAGGTGCAGATAGATGGGCCATTTATCGAGGTTCGGGCAATCTGCATTCAAGATGCAGTGAATGTCACCTGGATAAGCTGTTTTGTGTCTGATATCACCTGAGCTTGTCCTTCACCTGGTCAACCAGCAAGCGTGAGGCTCTAATAGTCTTGTATAGCCTTAGAGTTATGTGGCCACCTGCTCTCATCACGGCATGACACTCACGAGGCTGCGTATGCGCAGGACATGTTGCCATCTGCACACACATGTTGACCCCATAGCTAGCCAATGCCTGCTGTTTGCAGGTGCTTGAAGAGCAGTTCTCACGGCAGGGCAAGCTTAGGTCTTTGTTTGCATTCACTATCCCTGAAGATTTGTCTTCAAAATGCAATGCAGCACTCAACAACTGGCAGGCTTGCATGACGGATCAATGGCAGAAGAGCACAAACAGTTGTCCCTTAAGTCAATGCAACATTGTTTCTCAGAGACTGAGCCCTCACCATGTGCAGCTTTGACAATGTGATGCCATGATCGTCCAGCCACAGGACATTGTGTTTGGCAAGTATGCGCGTTAGTCTGCAACTCGAGCTATTGTTCAAAGTTTAGGCAGCTCGCAGCCAGATTGGACATGTGCGAAATGAACAGAGGACAATTGCGCTATAGAAGCAATGTGACATTAAGCGTTCTCCATGGTTGACTTTGAAAAGTAAGACATCCATCGTGACTTTCAATCGTTTGTGTGAGTTTATTCATTGTCAGCTGTTCCACAGCCACCTTGTCACAATGTCTTAATATGTAAGTCTGTTAGTTGACTGTCTGACACCGTTCCAGGGGCATTGGTCAGCAGACATTGGCCCTGCACATAGTACATGAAAAGCTCAGTTTGCTGAATCAGATCAATAAATTTCCATGCAATCATCGGGCAGGGTAGCATTGACTTACTCCAAAAATGACCATGCAACATGTTGCACATTTGCAGAACAAAGTGTGTCCCAATGCAAGACCCAAACAACTGGGGCATTTGGGCAGCATCATGGCTGCAGTTATCAGCAGGGCATTGACATCCATCCAAATACACCAAGTAATGATCCAGTTTGCACATCCAGACTATACGCTGCACCCTCTAATGCATGATTGTCGTCAACACACAAGCAAGCCTCCAGGCACATTCACTCCTGCCTGGGCTGCTCTTTCATCCCTGGGCTGCTGTTGGCAATGCACCAGTATCTGGGCAAATGCCTGAGTCATCTTTACCATCATGATAAGGCGGCATGCAAGCTTTCATGCTAGCCTACCTGAGCTGTTTTGGGGAAAGCAATGACATCTCTAATAGAAGATGCCCCAGCCAGCAGCATGATGAGCCTATCCAGCCCCAAGGCAATCCCCCCGTGGGGGGGCGCCCCCACATCAAAGGCATCTAGAAGGTACCCAAACTTGTCCTGGGCCTGCTCTGGTGAAAGGCCAATGATGTCAAACACCTTCTGCTGAATGTCTCGTCTGAAGATTCTCAAACTGCCACCTGCAACACACAGCGCAGTGATCCCTCATTCTTACATTGAGCATGTGTCGCTGCCTAGGGCGACGTCCATACAGTCCTGAACAGTTCCCTACAAGAGGTTCTGTCTTGGTAAACAGTGTGGAACCACAATGAGTACAAATCTTGTCTAAATCAGATGGAAAAAGCTCACATCAATTGCAATGAGCAAGCCTTCAGCTGCAGCCACTGGTCCAGAAACATGACGTCTCTGTGTGACGGATACCGTCACCATACACCGTAATTACCCCCTTTCTTGCCACGCATCACTTCACAGTTACTCTCCAGGCTGATATCTGTTGTAGGGCAAAATCCCACACTGCGCATTAGATGCCCTATAGCTCATTGTACCCTGCTACAATATCTGCAGCTGATAATTAGGCGAAGAGTCAGATAGGGCAACCAACAGGTCGTCAACCAATCCATCCACAGTGTAGACAACCCCAAGACCTACATCGGTGATGAGTCCAAGGACACACTTGTCAACAAGTTCTGAGACTCATTCCCCGATGGAGGTCTTGGGGTTGTGCACACTGTGGATGAATTGGTTGGCAACCTGTTGGTTGCCCTACCTGACTTTGCAGCTGATAAGCAGGCAAAGATATCAGCCGCTACAGATCTTGACACTTCCTCACTACGAATACACTCTTACATACTATCTATCTGTTTCACTCTGTCCTTTTCAGGCTCCTTGTCAACCAGTCCTAAAAGGCACAACTAGCATGAGTGCAGACACAAATCGTGTAGACACTCGTGATCTGAGTTGCAAGAGCACTACAGTCCATGGTGACAATAGGGTGCTGGTGTGCTAACCAGGGTTCATGCACAAGTCAGACGCTTTACAATCCACAGCGCCCATTTCAAAACTCTGGGTCATCAGAATCCAACATACTATGCTCATGCTTTGCCAGAAAAGTCAGGCGCACACTGCACTGCACCCGTATGAAAACACATTGCACTGCACCCGTATAAAAACACACCCCTGGCACAACAGTCTGGTCTGCTTCACATCATGCAACATGCTGCACAACATGGTGCACAGCCTTGTTGTGCTCACCTCCAACCTCAACCCCATTGTACACCAGATCATAGGCAAGAGCCTTAGCATGCCTTAGGTCCCCTCCATTCTGCTCAGCTGACTGCTGATTGGGGGCAGTGAAGGGATGGTGCAGTGCCTCATGCCGTTGCTCGTCTTCATTCCATTCAAACATGGGGAAGTCTGTGACCCATAGCAGGGCATGGGCCTTAGGGTCTGCTAGCTTCAGCTGCTTGGCAATGTACTGACGGACCCTGTCTAACGCACGATTGACTGTTGCCTCATCACCGGCTGCAAACAGCAGTAGGTCACCCTGCACAGCATGCACAGCATGGCTTGCATGTAGGACTCAAAGCTGAACACACAGTACAAGATGAGTTTCTGCACAAGCACTCAAATCCTCTATCAGCGCAGCCTCACAGCCAGGTCAAATTTGAGATCCTCCTTGACAGTAAGGCATTAGCTGATAAAGGCAAGTGCTTGACAACCGCCTGCATCAGGGCATCTGCAGCATGTCTGTCTGTGATGTGATTCTCCACCAGCAAAAGCTGGGAGCATGGCAAGTTGACTTGTCAAACAACAAGCCCAGGTGAATGGACCGACCTCTTGAGCTTCACACGACCTCAGGATGTCGTCAATCTGCTGGCTAGACAGGCCTTCTGTGACGGCCTTGGGAGCCTGGGGAGCCCCCCCTTCCACCCGTATCTGCACCAGACCTTTGATGCCAGCATCTGCTGCCTCATCTGCAACCATGCAAGAGGTCCATTGACACCAACGCCAGTGCACGATACGGACTAGATCACTTGCACAGATGTGTCTGCAACAAACCAGCAAAGCCCGGTTTCTGATGCCTTGCCTTTCTGCTGACAGTGACAAATGACATGAAGTACAGTGACAGTGTCAGTCTGCATACAGCGTGAAAGCTGTGCACGAAGCAACACCGCTTTTGAGCCACTCCAACTTTGCATGAGCGCTGCTGAGTCACAGTCTGCAGGATTGAATCTTTGAAGCAGCAGGCAAGCAATGGTCTGCTCGGTGTGTCCGGGCTGCCGCCTTAGGAGGCTCCCATTATGATCGCTGAAAAGCGTAATCTCTACTTTGCTGATCTTTTGCTTCTTTGCTCAGTGTGTTGATAGGCGTGAAGCAGTCTCTGGGAGTCAGCAAGAGCCATCATGTCTGACACACTCACTTTCCTGCCTAGCATGCAGCAGACTCAACCCAGCAACTAGACATTGCAATTTTGCCAAGAGCCTTACTTGCCAGGTCTCCTTTGGTTTTGATGCGTGCATTGGATATGGCCTTTCCATTTGGGATGCGCAACACCTTCACAATCCCACCTGCCGACAGTGCGCTCTCAAACAGCCTGCATGGAGACACTGCATTATGATGCCATACAGTGGAGATTTGATTTTGGCGTACTGTCAGCGTGTGCGCAGCGTGTGCGTGTATAACATCTGCTGAGAAAACAGATTGAATCAGAGCTGCAGCCAAAAAAGCAAACATCAAGGATTGCGAGGACTTTGCAGGGAGATTGAAAGGCTTGTCAGCATGAACCCTTCTGCGATTGGCTATGAATTCTTGTATGTGCCAAGGTAGGCCTTGCAGCATCACCATACTCTGGTCAATGATAACGGCAATTGTCCAAGACATCAGTGAGTACTAGTACTGGTCCCCAGGTGTTTCTCTAAAGATAGTGACGTTTTTGTAACCCCCAAGAGCCTTTGAAGCCAGGGATACTGCCTGTTGCAACATGCTCATCATTTCACAGACGGTAGACACAGGCTGGATGCTAAGCAATCAAATGTGGATGCAGTGTCACGCAGGCAACACAGTGTGTGATACACACCATGTTCATTGCTAATCTGCTGGATCTGCGTTGGATCCAGAGACAGTACCTGAGGGAACAGCCTTGCACAATGTCTGTGACATTCTGCATGTGCAGCTCATATCTGACGTCTGGTTTGTCACAGCCATATCTGTCCATGGCTTGCGCATATGTCATCCTGGGAAACTGCTCAGGAAGCTGCACCCCCATCACCTGAACCATTGCAAGTATGGCTGTGTACGTAAGCATCTGTGTACTGGCAAGCAGGTTTATGCCTCATGCTCAGAATCCTTTGTTGGCTGCCTCACACAGTCAGAGAGAGCTTTCATTCTTGAAGCAAATGTATGTGCCATGCACCGTATGCATGCTTCATTTGACAGAGCATGTCTGCTGGGCTATGACTGCAGCTCTTGTCCGAACAGCAAGGGATGCCCTAAAAAGGCACATTCAGAGCAAGATGGGTGACAGACCTCTTGAAAGATGGTCTTCATGAGAGCCTCAGTGAGCTGCATAATCACGTCTTGGTCAGCAAAGGTCATTTCCAGATCCATCTGGGTGAAACTGGGCTGTCTGTCACCTCGTGTGTCCTGCACCACACATGTACTGTCGTGCTGTCAGAGGCTCTGTCAGTGCTCTGTCAGTGCAGCTTGACAGTGAGCGTTGTGACATCCCAAATCAGCCCCTCAGCTGGATCTTTTGCATGAGCTGGGTGCAACTTTGTGATGCTGGCATGCAGAAGCGTTAGCCAGAATACCAGGATGTTGTTAAACTGCTTAGGAGTCAAGTCATACTGCTCTTTTGCCTTTACTCTGCTGCCACATCAACAATATTATCATCATCATCGTCATCATCATCATTTCATTGGGACATGCACGCTAGTGCGGCTGCAGGGTCTGCTCAAGTATGTAGAGTCGATCAAGGGTAAGGCTTGCATGCAATATACCAAAAGGTGTCAAGCTCACAGCAGGACTCCAGTAGACACTTTGCTAAAGCTTCAAGAGCATGCTGGCATAATGGTGTAAGCATGCTCAAAAACATGCGACACTTGTTAGCATGCTCAGTGTACCTCATCCCGGAAGCATGGAGCTATTTGGTAGTAGCGGTCTACGCCTGAACAGCACAGCAACTGCTTCCAGATCTGGGGTGACTGAGGCAGTGCGTAGAAATGCCCTTCCTGGAGCCTGCAAGCCATCACTATACCACAGCTCTTGTACAATTTTCCAAGCATGCACAGCCGTTCTTGCTGCAGCAGGGCAGATTGCGCTGCATCAGACTCTGCATACTGAAATGCAACAGCAGCTGTCAAACAAGGGTGGTGGTTGTCATTTCTTGTGACGTGCAGTGAAAGTGTGATGAATGCATGCAGGTGTGTTGCAAGAACATAGATGATCTATCTTCACAATCCTGTGAAGACAGATCGTCTGTGTGTCTGTCTTCACAGGATTATGAAGACAGATCATCTATGTGCCATAGTTTTGCTATACTATCGCAAGGCAGGTCAGGGATACAAGGCAGCTTGCAGCCTTCTGGCCAGTACAGCAGCGAGAGAGCATCTGATCATTCAAGCTTGTTCAACAGCACAAACTCTGCCAGATCATGCAAGGTGTTGAACTTGCCAATGCAACTGATAGGTGGCTTGCAAGGTGCAGCTGCATTGTCTTGCCAGGGCTCAGGTCCCTGATATCATGGGAACATATTTTGTGATACCTATTGACTTGTCAGGTGGTCCCACCAATGTAGGCAGATGTTAGCAATCACCTTGAAGGCACAAGGAAGTCTCTAGCTCCTTCAGGTGTTGCTCGGCCCAGAATGGGAGTCTCAACTTCAAGGAAATCCTTTGCGTCTAGGAAGTTGCGTATTGTTTTGATGACCTTATGCCGTAGCCTCAGATTGGTGGCCATCTGCTGGCGTCTGCAGTGACATGCACACATCTGAGCATCAGGCTGCATGTGCTGCCAGTGAGCTTTGCAGAGACTTGAGTTTGGAGGCAACAGTCTGCAATGCATGATACTGCCTCATCAGGCATGCACTGCCATTATACAGGTTGCCAGGCAGCTTAGTCAAAGGTGTGCTGTGTTTGATTGTGGTATGAGGAGGAGTTGTGGTAGCTGTCACTGCAAATTTTATATGCTGAGATATGTTGTACCTGAGGTCAAGCACTCGGTGCTTGAGTCTCACTTCCTCACTCAGCTGTATGCTGTCCTCAGCAGGTAGGAAGGGAAGCTTTGAGCTGACGGCATTCAGGATAGTGACAGCATCAGCTTCGAGTTCCACCATGCCAGTTGGGATCTTCTTGTTGGAGTCCTTTCTGGCACGGATATTGCCTTCTATTCTGACAACATATTCACTTCTAATTTTTTCCATGTATGGATGGGCAGGAAACGATGGCTGACTCACAACCTGCAGGCGCTTTTATTGGTGCAACTGTGCATGTAATTAGCTTTTGAGTCATCACTGCTGGCGTTGAAGCAGCAAAGTACCTGTATCAATCCTGTAGAGTCTCTGACGTCGCAAAACACGACGCCCCCCAATCCTCTGTGGCGGTGCACCCATCCACAGATTGTGACACGTTGCCCAACGTGGCTTTCGTTGAGACTGCCGCAATTGATGCTTCTGCCGCGCCAGCTCATCCGCTGATCCGTCAATTCAGGCAACTCTTCGGTAACACTCGGGGATTGTTCGGCCACCACGCAGCTAGTCGTGAAGCGCTGACATCTGGATCTACAATACTGTCTGCCGGCCTTACTTGTGGGGGCTTGAGTATTGTGTGGCGCGCGAAGCCAGGCTTGCTTGCCATGTTTGTGCCAACCTCTGACTGTCAGCTTTATGTGACAAGGTTTCAGCAGACGTTGCAGCATGGCTGCCGCGTCGATATAGATTTTACCAACGTATCTCAAGGACGCATGGCTGCGTCGCTAGCATCGAAGGTGTCGCTCGACAGCTTGCTCTCGGAGATGTCGGGAGTTGTGATTTCGATTCCGAAAGTCGTAACGCAAGCCTGCCTTCGATGCCCTTGCGCTGCCCATTATTGCAAGGCTAGCGAGCCGCAGCAATGTAGGCATGAAGTTTTAGCAGCCTTTGCCATCCTGACAGTGGACCAGTGTTGGTACTCAATGGCACGCACTCGTGCTGTTAGCGTATTGTACTTGGCAGCGCGAATAAAGTTGGCAACTTCAACTGCGGATGACGCTACAATTGTGCATGGGAGCCTTTGATCCTCGGTGCAGTTCATGACCGTGATTTGAGCTCACGATCCTATCTAGGAACTTCAGACTCTTCTCTACACAGTTGCTGTGGCACTCATGGCAGCACAACGTAGCGCGATGGCCAAAAGCAGGCTGGAAGGATATGGCACCCTGCTGCCGACCAAATGGAAGGAGATCTACGAGCATGTCGAGGGTGACGACTTGGCTGACAGACCTCGGAGTGGCAAGGCCACTGTCGGGGTCCCAGACCAGGTATGAAAGTCATTACAATGCCTGGAGTCATCAGTGCAACGGCTGTGTACAGGAAGTCCAATGCCATCACTACACTGCTTTAAGCAATTTGTGCATTGTGGTGTGTTGCACTGTAGATTTTGGGGGAAACGCTACGCATTGCCAGGCTCAGGATCAAAGAGCTTGAAGCAGAGACTAATATTCAAACAACAGAGCTGAACCGGCTCAAGGAGTATGTAAATGCATCTGAGTCAGCGGGCAGGACCATGTATGGCCAGCAAGTGGATGAGCTAAAACAGGTCAGCACTTAATCACTCCAACTGACAATGACACAGCTGGTGTTGCATAATTGTCAAGCATGCATAGTCAATGCTTGGCAACGTTACACACAGAGACAATGCCTCAGCAGGTGATGTGGACAACAAAGATAAACGCGCCATACCATAAATACCAGGGTTTGCGCATGCCTGAAAACATCTTCCCTGCAGTTGTGCCGCAGACAATGCATCAACCTGCAGATACTGATGGTTTTTGCTGTCGTCTGGGTCAAATGTGCAGCCATGAGCAATGCAACCTTCACCTTTGGTTTGCAGCCATGTTGTGTCTTGCTGCAGACAGTGGCTCAGCATGTGGCACAGATGGACTACATGCGGCATGCAATGAAGACCAAGGATGGCGAGATAGAGGTGCTGAAAAAGAAGTGGCAGGAATACCAGGATGTGCAAGACAGGCTGTCTGGCTATGAGAAGGACCGCCTGGGGGAGAAGGATCTGCTCAGGAAGAGAGCAGAACAGATCGATGCCTTGCAGCACAAGGTGACTACCTGATTGCCATTGCTTACAGGCACAGCCTGTCAGCTCAAACAAAGAAACCTTGTTGGGACATTCTCAGCAGCTCTTCATACCAGAGTATGGCAGAGAGTCTCAGCGTCCATCGTAGACAGATAGCTGTAGAGACCTTGCCTGTCACTTGCATCTCGCGGGAAGCGCAAATGGACATACCATGACAGTATGCCAAGCCCTGTGCTGTATTCAGGCCCATCTGTGCATACCACAGCAACATATGTGCTGCCAGAAAGCCGAGCATGCCCTGCTGCTGATGTACGTTGCAACAAACCCCACCATGATTGTCCAGGAACGCCCCCACATCCGGCGATGGCAATGCAGGTGAGCAGCTATGAGCAGCATCTGAGCGAGGCTCAAGCAGCTAGCTTCCAGGCTCTGCAAGATCAGCTGCACAGCTTCCAGAATGAGATGGCGGCTGCCTCCCATCTGCGCACTCAGCTGGTGGATAAGGACCGCCAGATTGACACCATCAGGCATGACTCTCGCCGCATGTTACTAGCTGTAGCATCACAAATATGTCACACTGTCCTTGATGCACAAGCTCATCACAGCTGTTGGGGGTGTGCGTCAGCTGCTGCAACATTCACATGTTGGCATCAGAAAGCCTGGGTTCTCACCCAGCAGACCGACCCTGTGGCCTGCTGCTCAGACCACTGGCTTGCCACCGTGTTGCAGCATGCCAAAGGCAAGCACAGTAGCAAGCTAGCAGCAAGGCTGCACACCTTCAGAGTGAACTTCTGCTCAGTTGCATTGAGCCAGCGAGCCAGCCGCAGAGATTCTGGCAGCAAAGCTGAACGCTGATACAATGCAGCAGCCAAGATGTTACAAGGTCGTTCTGCACTGCAGACAGATGCACAACAGTGCAGCAAGTCATGCCCACAGTCCATGCCAGCAGGTCCAGCCAGTCAATCAAGCAGCATCTGCAGCAAACTTTAACACCCGTGACAACGTCTGGGATGCACACATTGGGCTCTGCAATTCTCATGACAATATGATACCTTTTTACAGTCCACGCGTCAAACGGAGCAGCTGTTAGGAGCATGCTGCCAACTCCAGATCTGACAGAGGCATATGCTGCATTGCAGGCAGATGTACAATGACAGCTGTTAGGAGCATGCTGCCAAGTCCAAATCTGACAGAGACTCATGATGCATTGCAGGCAGATGTACAATGACGAGGCCGGTCATGCCCACAGCCTAGCCCAGCAGGTCCAGCAAGCCAACGAAGCCACAGCTGCAGCAGATACTGAGACCAGAAAGGCTTTAGAGCGTGTGGAAGCTGCCAAGTCTGAGGCCCGGGACATCAAGATGTCCAACATGCGGCTTGTGGATGAGCTGCAGCAGGCTCGCCAGGAGTCCAAGGAACTGCTCATAGATAACGTCAGGTCAGCTGCCTGCCTCTCCTGCTTTCTGATGCCATAATTGCATTCATTCATTCATTCATTTGTTCATTCATTAGATTTCAAGGTCTTGGGGCCAACCATGACCATTGGACCTGTAGTCTGAAAATGCAGCAATCGGCTTTGGCGAGGCAATCTGGATCTTCTGCTTCAATTTGGTCAGAAGCAACACATGCGGGAACCCATGTAGCCTTTGCAGCAATTTGGCTGCTTGAAAGATGCATGCAGGGTGTTGCCTGCAGACGCTGCAGGTTGTGCAGGAGGCCTGCCAGGCAGTCCAAGGACTTGCTCATAACACTGTTTGTCAGCGGGGCATTGCCCTTTGCATTCACAGCAGTCTACGCGCACTGACAGCAGTGCAAGGCACCTTGCAGAGGGACTGGAACATTAAGAACGTCAAAGTGGTGTTCACAGGGATTGTTGTCAACTCCACCCATTTGCATGAACTTTTGCCACTTGGAGCGGAGGCTTTACTGCATGCTCATACAAACGAGTGCTCTCAGCGACTGGCTTGTGGTGCTGGACTGCAAAAGCATATCGAGCAAAAAAAAGAAAAGACCTTCGCCTTTCAGCGTCAATTCAATGAGACGCCAAGTATTATACCGGGTTGCCCAGGAAATGCAGGTTGACATGGTCACAGCACAATCGGAGACCAGATGATTGGGCAGCAAATCTCATGACATATGTCTTGTGTACGACCAGATGATTTGGGCAGCAAATCTCATGACATGTGTGTTGGTTACAGGGCCAGAGATGCAGCAGCAAGGGAGAAGGCTGCTGCTGCAGAGTCCAAGGAGAAAGAAGAGGAGCTGCAGGCCACCACCAGCAGGCTGCAGAAGCAGATCGACAAGGCTGTCGCAGAGCGCAACAGCGCTGAGGGGCGCAGCCAGAGGAGCGCTGCCTCTCTGCTGAAAGTGAAAGCAGACTTAGCTGCCCTGGAAATCAAGATGCAAGTAATGCATCTACTCCCTGTTGTCAGACCAAGCACTTCTGTCTTTTCTGCCCTGTGTTTTTAGAATTTCAAAGTGATGAAAACCTTCCACTGCGTGACGAACACATGCAGCCTTGTTGATGTCAACGTGTGCAGACTCTGACTACAGTTGTAGACCCATGAGCTGGCTTGAATCAGGTTTGTAAAGGCTCTGATGCAGCTGCCTTTTGTGCTGCATACTTACTGGACATGGCCTGCACTTCACAGTGCTCAGATTAAGGCAGGATCAAGCAACGGCCACATGAGGTTCAAACCTCAACCTGAAAGACTGCTTTGAACGTAGTACAGAGCTCCCAGAAAGCAACACCTAGCCCAAGTCTTTGAACATGGTGGCTTATACGCTGAGCAGCAGCATATTGACCAAGCACGTCTCTATGAGCCAGTGGGGCTGGTAGGTACCTGGCAAACAAACAGCTAGCACACCTGTACTTGTTGTCATCATCATCTGGCAATGAAATATGGCTTTGTTGCAGGCCAAGTCAGAGGAGGTGAGTCATGTCCAGGCCACATGGGAGCATCATGAGAACACAATGATTGACGCTCAGCTCCAGCTGGCAGATCTCAAGCTGGTGCTGGAAGCTGCCCAGAAGGCAGAGGCTGAGGCTCAGGCAGCCAGAAAGGCAGCTGAGGCTCACTTTGCTGCTCAGAGCTCTGAGCTGGACAAGGCGAGGAGCAGGCTGGCAGGTGCTGAGGCTGAGCTGGATGAAGTCAGATCACAGGTGGGCTTGATGATCTCCCTGATGTATTGTGGGAGGTATAGTTGGGCGCAGCTGCATTGCAGAGGGAAGTTGTGAAGTACACATCACCTGCAAGACATGTCCGCAAACCCCTATCAAACAATGCAGCCAAGTTTAGATTCTGTTAGCTTTGGTATGGCAAAGATGCTACCCAAGGTGGTTGAAAGAGCCAAGCTGCTTTGATTGTGTTGTCACTGTCTGGGCAGACAACAGAGCAAAACTGCTTGGTTGTAATGAATGTGTTGGGGATGCCTCACCAATGTAAGTTGACATAGTCATTCTGCAAGTTTGCGCACCGGGTCCAGGTCATGGAATACGCCATTGCTGATTGATTACTTGGCTCAGCTTACAGCTGCATACAATGATGACAATGACAATAACAATAAGCAATGATGATAATAGTAATGATAGTGATGATGATGATGACAATAATCACGACATATGGTTTACGCTTTTCAGCTCATGATGAGAATGGTATGTGCAGGTGACCAAGATCACAGCCGCACATGAGATCGTGTTGCAGCAGTTAGCCGACTCAGAGCAACGTCTCAAGGAGAGGTCTGAGCAGCTGGCAGAAACCACAGCGAGTCTTGAAGGCAAGCAGGCTGAGCTGAGTAAGCTGAGTCAGCAGCACGAAGGCCTGATCGGGCAGCACGAGAGGCTGCAGGGGGAGCTCAGTGACGTGTCTGGCGCACTCAAGGCCAAGCAGAAGGATGCTGAAGCATTGCAGCAGAGGTGACATAAAGCACTGCATATACGCAGCCCATGTGCCATTGTTGTTTTGATGCTGTTGATGGTGTTCAGCTGTGCCATGACAACCTCGTCTCATTGAAATGACTGGCACACTCAGAGCTCAACTGAGGCTGCTGAGACGTTGCAGCAGAGTCAGGGCCTAACAGTGTATGATTGCATGATTTGTGACAGCCATGTGTGAGGTATGCTGTAGCAAATGGCCATTGTTGTTGTGCTCACACAGTGTTTGATGACCTGACTGGCATATCAATTCAACCTTATGATTTCTGTTTTGTGTCCTTCTTATTAACAATATTCAGGCTACAGGGCGCTGGCACAGAGGTGGGTGGGGAGATCCATTTGTGATTGGGCTATGTAACACAGCATTGCATGCACAAGAATGCAACAAAGCTGGAGAACATAGCGCAGCAGACTGCTAGGGCAGCTGTCCCTGCAGCAAGACAGCATTATGTACACAACACTGGAGGCAGTTGCTTCAGTCGGTAATTAGGCAGGCCCTGTGACTGGGCTGGAAAGTCCTCAACGTCGGTCTGATGATGACAACAATGATGATGATGATGAAAATGGTGATAACAATGTTCATGACGGTGATGATGAATATAACAATGATGATGACGGTGATGACGATGACAGTGATGTTGGTAATGGTGATAACAATGATAATGTTGGTAATGATGATCACAATGATGATGAATGATGATGATGAATGATGATGATGAATGATGATGATGAATGATGATGATGAATGATGATGATGAGGCGTGGTGACAATAATGTGTGGTGATGATAATGGTGATGATAATGTTGGTGATACTCTTGATGACATTGTTGATGATGAATGCAGTTTGGAGTTGGCTGAGGCAGCTGGTCAGCAGGAGCGCAAGTCAGTGGCAGAGCTGCAGACCGAGCTGGTGGGCTTCAAGGACCGCATCCGCGTCGCTGAAGGCGAGCTGGCCAAGAATGCGCCCCTGATTGCCCAGCTCAACCATGCCAACCAGAACATGGGCAACAGGGTAGGTGCTATAGGGTTTAGTAAACATGTTTTCTGCATAGTTAGGGTGTTCTGCTCAGGTTCTGCCTGCTGGTCAAGGCTGTGTACGTGCACAAGCTGCAGCATGTCTGTGCGTGTGTGCCCAATCATTCATAGGTTTTGGCAAAGCTCTAGGGTGATGAAGAGGAGGCAGACCTGTCATGTTCTCTGCATGTGCATGTGTCTGTACGACTGTGAGCTTGGATCAGGAGCAACTTGCAGCAGAGCTACATCCAACGATAAGCCTCTAGGTTGAGGACCATGCAGGAAAGCCGTTGCCCAAGCGCAGACTTTGCATGCATGCTGTGTGTGGCTTTGGATCAGCTTTCAATATCTGCTGCTGCATCTCACATGGGCAATGGCCCAATTGTGAGCAAAGCTCTGAGTTTCACGCATCTTTCAATGTCTTTTGCACTGTGCTCGTAGTAGATTTGCGATGTTGCTACTCAAGCTGGTGCAGCTGCAGACAGAATCAAGTCACGCTAACATTGGCATGCTAGCTGCAACTTGAGACCTTTGAACAGGGAATTCCCCAGGACTGCCATGTAGCTGACCCTCATGCCGTATGATTGCAATGCAGATCACAGCTTTGGAGCAGCTGAGGGGGGAGCTGCAAGAGGAGCTGTTCCAGCAGTCTGTGGCCAACACCCAGCTGCACACGGTCAACCAGAACCTGACAGCCCAGCTGGCCAAGGCAGAGGAGAAGACTGGCAGCCTGGAGAGGAGCGTCGCCTCCCTCAATGAAGAGAGACTCAAGGTGACTCATCTGTTGTGAAGCATGGTGACTCATCTGCTGTGACGCATGGCTGCATAGCTAGCATCGAAAGTGGATTTTGTCCTGTTTCAATAAGAGTTCAGACTCTGGGTGTTGAGGATTCTCCCTGAAAGAGTCAAGGAATCCTGTATCAAGACGATTGTTAGGCAATTCAGCGGTCTCATTGCTTTCTTTGGTGATTTCACATGGATTGGGAGATGCAATGACTTGATAAGTGATTCATTTGCTGTGCACACTCAGTAAAGAGAGACTCGACTCACCTATGCTGTGACATGTGACTGTAGTGCAGCAGCACCTTTCTGGAGCGGCAGACAACACCTGCTTGCTGAGCTTGCCATGAGCACTAGGCAGACTTTCGAGCTTGCTGTGTCTCCCAGTGACAATAGAGGCTGACTCAGGGGCATCACCTACTGCTGCCAAATACCTTTGTTGCTGTCTGGTCAGCGCTGTTTGGGCTATGTGCCAGTGAATTTGTTGCTGACAGCACCTGCTTGGTAGACTGGCAGAAGGTAGCCGAGCTCCGTGCATGCTTGATACTGATGATTTGGTGTGATTCGCAGGTTCAGAGGGAGAGTCAGGTGTACGAGAGCACGCTGCAGAAGATGAACCAGCAGCTGCAGGCCAGCCTGGACCTGATGGCAGGAGAGAAGGCCGCCTTGCAGCTCTCCCTTACCGGCCTCCAGGAACAGTTTGAGGGCGTGGCTCAGGCTGTGTACACTGCTGATGAGGCTGTTGTAGGTCAGACACCCTGTTCAGCCCTTGACTGTCACATCATGCACCTGTTGTAGGTCAGACACTCTGTTCAGCCCTTGTCTGTCGCATCATGCACCTGTTGTAGGTCAGACGTACTTGTCAATCCTTGTCTGTCACATCATGTGCCGATGTAGGTCAGCCACCCTTGGCCGCTGATTGTCTGTCACATCATGTGTGAGGCGGTCTAATCTGGTGATGAGGCTGTTGTGGGTCAGACACATTGGGCACTTGTGTTCATACATTATTTTCACACATTATATACCTGTTCTGTCAAGAAGGGCAGCAGCTGGCCAGTGCCAGGGTCTGTCAACTCTCAGGACCAGGCTGGGTGTGTTGTGATGACTGGGTACACTGCTGAGGACGCATGTGTGATAGGAGTGGTTGACTTTAGCCAACGTACTTTGCAGCCATGGTCCCGCCAGTGAAAATGTGCGCATGGGCTTGGATCATTCATCAACTGCTGAGGCATCACCAGGAACAGCAAGATCATCATCAGACATGATGCTATCTAAATTGTGCGTCAGAGTGGTGTGACATGTTGGCACAAGTGTCTTATGATGCTGCGTGACAGAGTCATAAGCTCATCTATGACATTGAGTACCTTACTGTCTACATCATGCGGGGTTGTATGGTTTTAGATGTCAACGACGAGCTTATAGATCTGTCACGCAGCAACATAAGACACTTGTGCCAGCATGTCACACCACTCTGACACATGCATGCGTCAGAGTGGTGTGACATGCTGGCACAAATGTCTTATGATGCTCTGTAACAGATTCATCAGCTGATCGATGCCATCCAAAAGCGTACAACCCCGCATGATGTAGACTGCGTTGTGCAGATGTGTGTATATGATCTCATCATGTCTAAAGCACACTTTCCTCACTAGCATCATCAATCTTACTTGTGTGATGCATATTCAGGAACCATGCACAGTACATGCTACTGCAGTTGTCTGTGGAGAGACCAAGCGCCATGGTTCATTTTCACAACTGGTTGGGCATGTATGTACCAATGAATGTGGATGTCACTCCTTTCCAAAACATGACCAACCAGTTGTGTGCATGGACTATGACGCTTGGTTTCTCCACAGACAAGTGCAGTAGCGCGCCACGTCAACACCATGTACTGTACATGGATCCTGATTCTGTGTCACATACTGTGTCTATACATTGAATTTCAGAAGGTAGATAGACTACAAACAGCATATATGATGTTCAGACACCCTTGCATACAATGCAGAACCTATGGCAGGAAGCAAACTGCAAGCCCTGAAGCACTGTAACGCCAGCGGCTGATGCAGTATTGACAGTGCAGAATTAGAGCAAATGCAATATGGTGTGGGCAGCCCGGTATTGGTACTTAAATTGACGCCAAAAGGTGTAGCCTTTTCTTTTATTGCAAACACAGTATTGGTTCAATCTGGGCCCTAGATAATTTTGCGCCATACCCTGGGATGGAGTGGCTGTTTACCTTTTTGAGCAGAGCATGACTACACCTGATGCCAGATGGTGTCATGTCTGGTTGTGTCTCCAAGACTCCATTTGGAATTACCTAGAGACAAAGCCTAACATACATTTTAAGCCATCAGCACCAAATCATTTTGTGATGTTTGTAGATGATGAGTTGGATAGGATGCGGCAGCAGATGGCAGAGACGGCCAGCCTGCTTGCCAGTGCCTCATACGAGCAGCCTCAGTCACAGCTGCAGCACTACCAGGTGAAGCTGACTGAGCACCTAGCTGACCCAACCCAGCCCCTCAACCTGGACATGGAGGGTCTGGATGGTGAAGGGCAAGCTGCAGAGGCAGAGCCTTCTCCTTCTGCTGGAAGGGCACAGTTCAGTGGGCTGACTGACAGTCCACCTAGAACGCCCAGTCAGGATGCAGCAGGCAAGGCGGCCAGGGCCAAGCGTGTCGCATCATCTCGTGAGGTATGCCTGCTGTGCCGTGCTGTGCTGTGCTAAGCCGTGCTGTGCTGTGCTGCGCTGCGCTGCGCTGCGCTGTGCTGTGCTGTGCTGTGCTGTGCTGTGCTGTGTTTGCATTCAGCATCATCATACATTGCTTTGCAGTAAGAAACCTTTTGTTCTTTTTGAAACTGTGCTTGGTTAATTTCTGTACAAAAGGGTGATGTCAATGTGTGTGTGTGATGCTGGGATGTGCAGATGGCAGCTCAGATGAAGCAGCTGGAGCAGAGGCTGATGGCCCTGAGGGCCGAGCTGAGGGACAAGGAGAACAAGGCCCGCCAGGCTGAGGGCTCTGTGCAGGACCTCAAGCTGCAGCTAGATGACCTCCAGGTCTGCAACTTACCAGTCATACTTGCCACCCATACTGGCCATACCTACCATACTGGCAAAAGGAACGTGCACTGCCTATGTTGGCCAAGACTGTATTGTATGCACGGCGCACAATGCATCCCTCAAAGGTATGATGCATAAGATGCAACAGCCCCTACCGCGGGCTCTTGCAGCAGCAGAGGCGCCTTCTTCTTGACCATGGGGGGCTGTCTGGTGAGACTGTGTGACAGACTAGCAGCAGTAACGCAACTGCAAGCACTGCATTGTAGTAAGGGCTAGCGCCAGTTGGAGGTGTCAAGAGTACACTGGTGGTGGTAGGGTGAGATACAGGTAGCCAAAAACGTGGCTACGGTTTAGGTCATCTGTACTTCAGTCAGTACAATGGTATTGTGACGGTATTGTTACATCCTGTGTCAGGAGCCAGTGAGCAGTGTAGGTGTTGCTGCTGTTCTGTGGCTTGGTGGACCAATGACGCCTGCCCATCTACACTCTAGTCTGGTTGTGTATGCAGACGCAGACGGTGTCAGACCGGGACGCCCATGATCAGGAGGTGCAAGGACTGGAGAGAAAGCTGACCGAAGCTGAGAGAGAAGCTGCAGCCGCAAATGTGGGTTTCCCTGTGCTTTTGGCAGCCTCATGCCCTTGTGTAACATTCCTTGTGTTTCCTGTGCAGCATAGCGCATCAGTTCTGCCTTCAAATGCATGCTGAGTTGAAAAGCAGCAAGCATGCTTGCAATGTTTGTATTCAGGATATCAAGCTTTGCAGTCAAAGCTTGACATCCTCGTAGCAATTGCCCTGCATGTACCTAGCTCATCATGAGCTGGGAAGCATAAAAAAAACAATTATATCATATTACAACAATATCAACATAACAACAATAGCAATGTTACTAAATCTGTCACGGTTTTGCACATGCAGGAGAAGGCGGCAAAGCTGCATGAGCAGCTGCATGGCAGCACCTTCCACATCAAGCTGGCACAGGAAGCCATGAAGAAGGTGCGGCAGGTTGAAGCTGAGGTGGCGGCCAAGGTAGCAGCTGAGGCTGACGCCCTCAAAGCAGGTACTGATGCTGATGCTGCTGCTGCTGCTGCTGCTGCTGCTGCTGCTGCTGCTGCTGCTGCTGCTGCTGCTGCTTGTACATCTTGCAATGAGCCTACACATGCAGCAGTTGTACAGTTGCAGCAGACGAGCAAAGGTTGAGCAAGTCGATGCGCGTATGATCTGTTGCTGCTGCTGAGCTTCTGCTGACACATGCATGGTCCTGAGCCTAGTACCAAATAGAGCTCTCTGCTGCTGAACTACATGGCATTTGGTGTGCAGGGCAGCATTGCTGCTGCAGCGTCAAAAGCAATCACATCATGAGACATGATTACATATTAATCAGCTCACTGTTGCATCTGTCACACATTGATGATTGGCTGAACCATGCAGGTGCAGAGACTAGGCGGCTGATGCTAGACCTTGAGGACAAGGGGACACAGACCGATCCTCTGTCTAAACCCGGGTCGCCTGCATTGCAAACGCCCAGAAGGCCAATGCCAACTGCCAGAAACACTGTTCGGCAGGCTCCTGTCCCTCGCCCTCAGCAGCCAATAGTGAAGCGTAAACCCAGACCCGTTCCTCAGCCTAGACCGCCACCCAATGTGCATGTGGCAACTGCGGCTGGCGACGAGGTAGTCGAAGGCTTGCCACCTGCACGAACAGGCATGCCGCAGGCTCGGCCCACCTTGCCGCCGAAGCGACAGCCACAGAATCTCTTGCGAGAGATTCACGTTCCAACATCCCTCTTGAGGCGTAGGGGTCCTGCAGCAGCAGAGGACGTCTCCACTTCACCAGACGCTATTCCTGACGCAGCCGGCGGTGCAGCAATATTGCCGGACGGTAACATTGCAGAGACAGCAGTTGCCGAAGCACCTGTGCCGGCAGGCAAAGCGGTGAATGCTACCACTGCAGCAGCAGCGGCCCATGTCAAGCCTGCCCCAGCCTCAGCGCAAGCTGCTACTCCTCCCCAGCTAGGTATCATGGCAGCAGGAAGTCATGCAGCACCAGCTGCTGGCAAGCCATCTATGGGGAACATCAGGGCTCCTGTCAGCTCGCATGTTGCCTCTCAGCCCACTGCATCAGCCAAAACAGGGGCAGCAGCTCCTGCTGTAGCTGGTGGTGGCACTGCTGGCCTAAGCATGCTTGGCCACAGTAAGCATGAGCCAGCAGGTATGGTTGCTAAAAGTATCAAGCCACAAGCTGCTGCAGCAAGTGGCCAGGCTGCAAACAAGAGGGAAGCAAGCATGACAGGCACTCAGGCTTTTCCTTTGGCGTCCATTGTCAAGCCTGGGTTGCCTGAAAGGGTAGCGATGCCAACCGGAGAAACTCAGGACATGGACATCGCAGAGGCAAGTGCTCAAGGTAGTGAGCTTCGGCCAGTCACAGCACTGACAGATGAGCCTGAAGCTGCATCAACTCCAGGCACTTCTCGCCTGCAGACACCTCAAGAGGCAGCTGCAGCATCTGCTGCTGACTTCAGTCAGCCCCAGGACCGTCCTTCTTCTTCAGCAGAGTCAGCACAGCCAGAGGCACCAAGCACAGACCTAGGAGAGCAGACCAGACCTGTCTCTACATCCTCCTCCAGCCAGGCATCTGTCAGCCGCCCAGGCACAGCAGAGGGGCTTGATGCAGCACAGCAGGTTTTAGATGATCCAACCTGGCAGAATGAGTCAGCTTCTGATCAGGTCTTGCAGATTCAACGTGCTGCTGTTGGCAGGGTACATCGCCACAGGGCCCACCCCAGGCCTCAGTCACCCATACAGACACAGATCTCAGGCTTGCGTGGTAGTGCTCCTGGAGAAACAGCTCAGCAAACGCCTGTACCAGCAGCATCAGGCCCAGCACAGCGTGCACAGCATGGCAGGAGCAAGAAGGTCCCGCCGCTGAACATGGCAGTCATGCAAGCATTGAAGCAGCAAGTGTCTGGTCTTGTGCCACTTGACAGCCGAGGCAGCTTCAAGACAGCACACACAGTTCTGCAGCAGACAGCTCCTGCCAGTCAGCGAGCCCTCTCAAGCAGGCTGCCGACCGGAACTGTGCTCACAAAGGCTGAACCCACAACTCAGCTGACGCCTCTTATCGCCAAAGCACAGCACAGGGGCAGTTTGCCTGATGTCACACCACTAAGCACAACCAGAGCCTCTGCACTTCCCCCCACTTCTTACTGCAGCCACGCCCAGACAGATTCTGCCCTTAGACGCCACTTTGCAGCTGATTGGTGACATCTATGACAGCAAGAGTGTGGCAGACCTGGCAGCACTGCGGCAGCAGGTGCCTTGCAAGCCCATGCAGGAGTTTGTGCAGCACTATCTGCAGACAAGGTTTGGGGCGGGTGCAGGGGGGTCTTGGCAGGGTGCTTGGCATCAGCTGGAGACTGCAGTCAAGATGCATGGTGTTGATGATAGAGTGGCGGCGTTTGGGGTCACTTGCGGGTTGGGGCAGGCTCCTGGAGGGGCTCAGGGTGGGGCGACCTCTGCACAGGTGTGCTTGCATGTTACATAGCCACTGGGATCTTGCTGTGATCTGTTTGACTGAGTGCTGTTCTTTTGCTGCCATCAGCGCTGTTGCAACATCTTCAGCAGTCTGTTGAAAGTGCAAATCACTGTTCAGGGGACCTGCTAGGCATATCAAGTGTACATACTGTGACCAGACAGCAGCAAAACCCGTTAGCGCTTTTCCTTTTGTCGATCTGATGCTGCTTGTTGAGGGTCATAGAACCATTGGGACATTCTGCCAGCCACAGTATAGTTCTTGCATTATGCAGATATGATCATGGCCCTCTGTTGTACAAAACCTCTATGCAAATCACATACCTCTGACTGTGAGATGAGTAATCACCGTCATTACCAACGAAATACCTTGACAGCCAGCACGCCTTTTTTGAATCTTTAAAACATTGCTTACTAATGAGGGCTTTTATGTCAGCATTACCACACACCCAAACCTATCTGTTTGAATGCATTTGCTTACATAACACAGCAGGAACCCTATGGTCAGTAGTCAGTTATGCAAATATATATATTTGCATATAATTGTGTATTTGCTCAATATACTGGTACAATCGTGTGGCCGACTACTGCACTTGGTTTATGAACTATACCGGAGATGCTGGAGACTATGAGCTATCGAAGCAAGCAACCACCGGATGCTCGAGCCCAGATTGCTCTTCAGGGAAGCAGGGAAGCCTGCCTGCAAATCTGGGATTGCGCATCAGTCATGCTTCCCTTCAGTAATACAAAAGCAATATTAATAATGGTTGCAGGAGCTTTGGGCTCCGCCGCTGAACTCAGTCGCTGCCAGTCAAGGCTCAGAAATTTGGTCCCCTGTTCTGCACGTGAATTTTCCCGGCAGTCCAAGGCCGTTACTTTTGCACTCTAAATGTGCCCACCCCCAACTAAGCCACAAGTACTAAATGATCGCCCCAGGGGTATCTTCGAATGGTTGCAAATTTGCCTCAACATTGATGTATCTTTGCATGCAAAATTGTCTCATTTCGGAAATTTCGCCTGGACTCAACTCGCCGCAGGCCCTGCAGTAATTGGCAGGAAACTTTTAAGAATTGCTGACAAGTAAAAGCGCAGCATATGGCAGGCGCATTGCATCTCGTGAACGGCAGTTTGAAACCTTGTGCTGCCCAAAAAACATCCGTCAAACCCGTCAGCCTACCCAACTGCACTAGACGTCCGTCTTTGGTATCCTGCTTCGTTGAACGGCGCGCACAACATAAAGCTGCCCTCACCAGAGGTCGACGCAATCTAGCAGCGCCGATCACAGCTGTAGCAGCAACTGAGGAGCGCACAGAGCAGTACGCTTTGCCAGCAAGCAAAACCGAGATCTGTTAAGCATGCATCGGTTGGATTGATTGGTATACTTGGCCTGCAGGAAGCAAGTCACAACCATGTCTAAGCTTGGTCTGATTGGTCTAGCTGTCATGGGACAGGTAGTCGTGCTTTCTTAATTCTCAGGTTCAGCTTGAAAGTCGTAACTGCAGCGGACAAAGTGTCATGTTTGGTTGCAGAATTTTGCCCTAAATGTTGCCGAAAAGGGCTTCGACATAGCAGTGTACAACAGATCTTATGACAAGACGGAGGCTTGTGTCCGACGAGCTGAGAAAGAAGGTATGGAAATTGCTCATAAAGCTGTGCTTGACTTGTTTTAGTAGTTGGTTTAAACTGTAGACTCTTAGCCAGTGATTTTATATCAAACAGTATCGATATGTTGATGGTATTGACTTGCTCCAGGGCTGGGTAAGAATCTACATGGCTTCAAAGATCTCAAGGAGTTCATAGCTTCTTTGGAGAGGCCAAGGTATGCTGTGAGCATCAAGCAACACCGGGCAAACCCTTCATCACTAAGCAGGTCAACTGCATCAGTATTCAGGCAGATGTTTGTATGACAAGCGTTTTCTGCAGGCGGGTGATGATGCTGGTGAAGGCCGGTGCTCCAGTCGAATCCACCATTGACCTGCTGATGCCATTGTTGGAAAAGGGTGACATCATCATTGATGGTGGCAATGAGTGGTATGAGAACACTGAGCACCGTCAGAAGAAGGTTGCAGAGAAGGGGTTGATGTACTTGGGCATGGGCGTGTCAGGCGGTGAGGAGGGTGCTAGGAATGGTGAGTTACCAGTCTTCTTCATGTTTGCAATCTCGTACAAACTCCCACCTTTGTGCCCAGTGTTCATGCAAGCAATGTACAAGCCCAAACATCATGGACACATCAACGCTGGTTGTGTAGTTCAACAGCCCCAACTTCGTTTTGGATCTTGCTATCATGAGCAGCTTTGCTGCCCTTTGGCTGTGTTCACTGTAGTTATTGCAACACTCTTACTTTAAGAGTAGGCAACATGTAAAGCTGTGCTGCTCTTTGAATTTCTGCTGCTGTTCAAGACATATTGCTCTCCTATTGTGCTATTCTGAAGCCCTGCAGTCAATGAAGTACTGATATTGCTAGTCTCGGTGCAGGGCCTGCGTTGATGCCTGGTGGCACAGAAGAGGCCTACAAGCACATTGAGGATATTGTGAGGAAGGTGGCTGCACAGGTCGACGATGGTCCATGTGTGACCTATGTTGGCAACGGTGGAGCCGGCAACTTTGTCAAGATGGTCCACAATGGCATTGAATACGGTGACATGCAGCTCATCTCAGAGGCGTATGACATCCTCAAGACTGTGGGTGGCTTCTCAAACGAGGAGCTTGGTGAAGCCTTTGATGAGTGGAACAAGGTCAGCTGCACATCCTGGAGCAAAGTGTGGTCACACAGCAGCTGACCTTGCTTTTATTGCATTGAGCAATGTGTATCGCAGCTTGCTACTTCTGTATGCTGCAAATTCCTTTTTGTAGCATTGACCTGACATTTCAGCATCTGCCCTGGTGTTCAAATTTTACACTCAAGCTTCACATGATGCAGATGTCTCTGGCTTTGCAAGCACAGCATGTGCAATGTGATGGTCCAGTGCACAGGTTTGGGATGCGACAAGCAGGATCTGTTGATTGCAGACTGAGCTGTCAAGTTTTTTGATTGAGATCACAGCACTGATCTTCAAGAAGAAGGACGAGGATGGCAAGGGCTACATTCTGGACAGCATCCTTGACAAGACCGGCATGAAGGGTACAGGTATGCTTGTCAGGCCCCCTCTCTCTTGGGCTGCATGCGCATGTGCACAGGAAGTACCAGTAGATTGGTGTTGTTGACAAGCAGATGCAGAGTAGCAGATGCAGTGACATCACCAGCGTCTTCAAAACACTAAGATGTTCTGGCAGAAGCAACAATCTCACTTGTAGCTGGCATGTTCCACCTCATGCTATACAACCTGAGAGGTTGGCACATATAGGCTCTTCTACCCCCTGCTGCACTGTACATTGACAATGAAGTTTTTGCGGCTGACGTCAATCATAGCTCTAGGCTCAGGACATGCACTGCCAGCATACAGCACTGACTCCAGGGGAGGACTTGTTGACGCATGCTGCCTCTGGACACATTTTCATCAGTGACTCCGGCTGATCTCGGATAACTTTGATGCCTGATCAGATTCTCTGAGATATGCGGTATCGCTGCTAGCAATGTGTCCAGGGACAGCAAGCATCAACAAGCAGGGCTTCCCCTGTGTGACAGTCTTGTTTGGTGGTGAAGCATGTCCTGACCCTACAAATATGCTTCATGCAAGCTACTTTTAAACAGTCTAAGAAGTCACATCATTGTCTGTTGTTATTGGTTGGTGTTCTGTTGTGTTTCAAAACTTCATCCACAATTTTGCTTTCTGGCAGCCACAGTCAACAGTCCATGCAAAAAGCAATGTAGGTACGTTCATGTACATGTGCATACAACTTTGTCCATTAAGACACTCCCACGGTGGCATCTGCCATGCATGCACTTGACAGCATTCATCAGAGCTCCAAGGCTTAGTCTTAATGGCAATCGATTTTTGAGTGGCTGGTACAGATGCAGTCGGCGCTGGTCAGGGCCTGTGCAACGGTGACAGCACAGCTTGTGATATGCAGGCAAGTGGACAGTGCAGCAAGCAGCGGAGATGTCAGTGGCTGCCCCCACCATTGAGGCATCCCTGGATGGCCGATTTGTGAGTGGGCTCAAGGACGAGCGTGTGAAGGCAGCCAAGTTCTATGAGAAATTGGGCGTCAAGGGCCCCTCTGAGATGGTGGGTTAACTCAGAAACTACATCTGCACTTTGCCAAAGACAGACTGTTGTTGGGCATTGTCTCAAAAGTGTGCTTCATGCCCCATGTCTGGCTACTGATAGGTCTAGGAAGACAGCATCTGCAAGCCCTCACAGTGATGCACCTGCCTGTTGACTGAGCAGCTATAAAGGATGCATTCTGGCTGCTCGTGAGCTGTCGCACTACAGCTAGACAGCAGCTGAGGATGCATCAATCGTGGTGGTCTGCAACTTTGATCTTGGCATGTGTCACACTGAAAAGATGTCTGTTGTCTGCAGAGCAATGTTCAGAAGTCAGAGCTGTCCACAGCAGTGCGCAAGGCTCTGTATGCAAGCAAGATCTGCTCCTATGCTCAGGGCCTGAACATCATCAGGGCAAAGAGCATCTCCATGGGCTGGAACATTGAGATGGGAGAGCTCACCCGTATCTGGAAGGTCAGAACACCTCCCCTCACCAGCAGCGTCAGCATGTCATAGGCATTGTTCTGGTGCCAGCTGTCATGTTTGCTTGGGCTCTGTGTTATTTAGTCCATGGCAGGTACCTTAGCCCTGGACAAAGTAAGGTAGTCAGGCAGTGAGAATATCAAGCATCTGTCAAAGGAAGTGAATTACCAATCTGTGCTCGCAGGCACAGCTTGAAGGCATTCAAGTTTGTTATCATCATGTATGCTGTTGTAGATAGCTGTTGCTTGATGTTTGCAGGGTGGCTGCATCATCCGTGCTGGATTCCTGGATGACATCAAGAACGCGTACAAGCGTAACCCGGACCTGGAGAACCTGGTTCTGGACGAGTGGTTTGCCAACAAGCTGGCTGAGAGGCAGGATGCCTGGAGAGATGTGGTCAAGATTGCCATCACCAATGGTCAGTCACAAGCATCGTAATTATCCTGCAATCCCATTCAGACAGACAGAACCCTATCAGACATTGCCACCTGTGCTTGCGTCAGCTATTCTATATGAGCTGACACTGTGCAAAGTTGCAATGTTGGGTGCGAAACCACTTTCCTGATGCATGTTCTCTGCAAGGAATAGGCTCCATGCCAGCTGTTCTGATGTGTTGTGTGCGCCTGCAGGTTTGGGCACACCTGGCATGACAGCCTCTTTGAGTTACTTTGACAGCATCAGGCGTGCACGTCTGCCAGCCAACCTGGTCCAGGCACAAAGAGACTTCTTTGGAAGCCACACCTATGAGCGCACAGACAAAGATGGCTGGTTCCACACTGTATGGGACCCCAGGAACAGCGCAGAGTCCATCACCAGTGCTCAGTACAACACCTAAGTTTGTATATTACAGTCTGATTAGGCTTGTAGTTCGGTGCAGAGTGCCTTCACAGCAGCTGTGCAGAGCCCTAGACTTCTTTACATTGCAGTACAGCTGAGTAGGGTTAATGTCAGGCATGCACATCAAGATGTTGGTTGATCCTCTGATCTGTAGCAAATGTTCTTCACACAATGGCTTTTGAGCCCATGAACTTGTAAAATATCTGTTTTGCCCATTCTGTCACCTGGGTCTCTTTCAAGCAGCTGCACAGGCCAAGTGTTGACTTGACATAAAGGTAGTTCATACTCAATTCATCAATGCAATGCAATTTGACAAATGCTGCGGAAGCCCAGATTGGACAGTGCCATCGTGCAAACAAACTGGTGTAGCATCAGTGCCTCCTGATGCCAACACGTTGTGCCAGTCAGGCTCTTGCACCATGGCCCTTATGATACGTCATTCACACACGCAGTGCTCAACACATGGCGCTGCATGCACAAGGCTGCTATGGGCAGCTGTAAGAGCTAGTATCGACCTAGACCTAAGCAAACTAAGTACAGGATCGAGGTTTCTGGTAAAGAACGAGCTTCAGCAACAGCAGCAATCTATGCCTCTTGTGTTCCTCACTGTAATACTAGTGAGGGCATGAAGTATGCAGTGGTGCCCTTGCGCGTTGTTCCCAGAATGTCACCATGTCACCCACAGTGGCTGCTGTACAGTCCTGACTGGACAGCCTTGACCTGGGTGCTTTTGCTGGCGCCATGCGCCTTGCCTCACACGTGTTAGTGATATCTTTCAACTGCCTGTGCTGCTGTACAGTCTGCCTGGCATCAGCGGGCTCAGTCATATCCTTCAGCACCCTGTCAGGACTGTTATGCAGCTGGCTTCCCTTCTGAGGCATGCTGGTAACTGCATCAGGTATCGTCCTGCACACAGTATTACTAAGAACGCATGATTGTGAATGGCTCAGGTGTAAGTTGATGCGCACTACTTGCAAAGATCTTGCGCCCACGCTCTTCAAAGCTCTGGTCAGGAGTACCTCCATGTTTTTGCTTGGATAATCACACAAGTCTGCAAATGACGTGCTTTGAGAAGCCGTGCTCATGTGCTTACCTGGGACTCTGCTCATCTGCTGCTGGCCATGCTAGGGGGTTGGCTGAGACACTATAGCCTGACAAGCTTGCTTCAGACTCGGAAAAGCTTGTGCCAGCAGCATCATGGGCTAGCATTTGGTTGTTGACCCATCTTTCTGCTCTATCTCCGAATGCTGTCTCACTGTCTGGTGTCAGGCAGCCACTTGTTGAAGGCAGACTAGCGTCATCAAAGGGGCTGAGACCAGCGGCTGATTGCTGCTGTGCTTCTTGCCAATGCCTTTCAGACATGCAACCGTCCAGATGGTCAAGGTGTGTTGCATCGCTCTGGCTGGACCTTGCACTCAGGGGAGATCCACTCATCTGACTAGACTTGGACTGCTTGCTGACGCTACTCACATGCTGCTTGCTGCCGCTATACGAGTTTTCAGACATCTCTGCCTGCTGCAGACTCAGCTGTGGCACTTGCTGAGGTACTGAGCTCTTAGGCAGTGGTGTATGCTGCGCTGTCGTGTGAGGGACTTGCAGGTGAGCTTGACCATCAGCACTGCGTTGACATGCCAAATCTAGCTCAGGCTCAGCCTGATGCGCAAGAGCAGGGGCCTGCTGATCAGTGTCTGTCCACAATGGGTTTGCATGAACAGTGACACTTCTGTGTGATTGCGCATCCAGGTACAGATCAGCCTCACTGATTGAGTGAGATGCTGGCACCAAACCATGAATGCGAGTGCTGCCAGCCTTGAAGCTGAGAGAATGGAAGCAGGCTGTGTTAGCACTCACACCCTGCAGAGGACGCAGGGAAGACTTTGGTGTTAGAGCTGATGCCCTCTCATGGGGTAGGGCCTTGGCCTTGGTAGGAACGTAATTTATGCCGGCTACCATCGGTGTATGCCATGTACACTAGGCCAATCACAACTAAATCCAAAAAAAACTTTGTGGTTGTGAAGATTTCAGGCTGCTGGGCTCTGAGCTGCAAGAGCAGCATTGCAAATATGAAGGGAGCAGCAAGCACTGCTATGTCTACCTGCATGGTGAAGACAGCTGGCAGCTGGATGTCATGTCGCTGCTTGGGCTGCCTTTTGCGTTTGCAATGGGAGCTAGAAGCTGGTAGCGGGACAGTACTTTCAGCAGTTGTGAGCTTTGGCGCTGCTTCAGCCTTCTGCAGAACAACAGACGAAAGTCTGGATTTTGCTTCTGTGTTGTCTCACAGTATATTATCAACACCTTCTTGGCGCGTCTTTATTTGAAGGTGGCCAGTATGGTCAGGCCATGATGTAGTCCAGATCTTTACCTGGTTTCTGGCTGAGACTCTACCCTTTGTTGTAGCTGGAGCACTGCCGAAGCTGACTTTGTGGCCTGCTTGCTTGCTCAACCAGCTGTAGAAGGTTGAAAGCGAAGACGCAAGCAAACTAGGGTCTTTTGACTTCTTTCGCGCAACTGAGCTACTTGATTCTCGATGCACATCAGCAGATGGGAGGACGTCTGCACCATATCTTCCAAAGCTTGCAAGCTGTCTCAGTCTGCGTATGCCACTGGATGTCTCTGAGGAAGCTTCGCAACTGAGGTTGACCGGCATATCGATGATGCTGATGCAACCGGCAGCAAGTGAACTATCGTCTATGCCAGCTGCTACAAGCAGGTTTGACGGGCCTGCTGCTTGTCTGGGCCAGGCACTCAGCCACCTTCCTACAAGTTTGATGTGCAGACAGTTCACTGAGGGTTCCCGGCAATCTCGACAATGATTGTTCGATCACTTTCGTCAGAGCTTATAAGTGATAACTTAGCTGCTGGACCTGTTTGACCTTCCGTTGCCGAGGCTGCCGGAATGTCAACTTTTCCTCGTCAACAAGCTTGGTTCAAGGAATCTGGGAACAGCTTTACAATCAGGACCGCCACTTGTTAATCATTTGCTGGCAGTGCCCTTGCGCTATCGATGCCAAGAAACATTGTCATGTGGTAAGTAGACAGCAAGCCAGGCCTTCAGCAATTCAGTAGAGCAGCAACACCATACCCACATGACGAGGAATCTGCAATGCACTCGTTTTGAGCACACAGGCGATGTCGCATGTGCCAATACAGTAACTCTGCATGAAAAAAACCATGTTTGAACGCCTTGCTTCTTGAATGTCAGACCTCCTGCTCCTTGAAAGTCAGATCTCCTGCTCTTCACTGCAGCCAACAGGCTGAGGTCAATTGTGATGCTGCGATTCAATCGATACTCATGTACCCATAGCTTGGTGCAAGCGCATGCGCATAAACTTTGAAGTGTTGCATGGCTGTTGCAGACATAGCATTCTTGCAGCATTGCAATGCAGCATTGCGGCAATGGTATACTTGCTCACCTGTCAGGAATAACGAGATCTGCAGCATCCAGGATGCCAGCAGCAACTGGCATTGCATATGCATCAACCTGCAAAAGATTGCTGTTGTACTGACTTTCCACAGCAGCTTGTTGCGCAGCTTCCTCATCTACCACTGTGAGCGATGCGCTTGATTGTGCAAGCATCTGATCTGACTTTGCGTTTTGCTGCTGTACCAGCCGCATCGCTAGCTGTTGCAGGCCATCATGCTTCTCTGTTGCTGCAGCCTTTGAAACTGCTGTGTTAGTCTGTGCCTCTGCTGACTCACCCTTCTGCCCTGATGACTCAGCCACTAACTGGTCATGATCCTGCTTACCAGCGCACGACAAATCTGCTAGCATGTTGCCACTAGGCTCTGGCAGAACCTCACCAGCTCCAGCTATGCCACCTTCTATCTGCAATGCACCAGCTGCCTTCCCAGCTGTGTTCTCGACAGGAGCCTGTCCAGCAATGGCAAGCTGCCTAGCTTGGTGAGGCTGCCTGTACACAACAGGCGCCATCAGCTGTGCAAGGCGTGCTGCCTCGGCCTCTGCCTGCAGCAGAGACGCTGAGCTGTCATGCAGCGGCGACCTGGCGGTGCCCGACAGCTGGCTTGTGCTGCTGAGCAGTGGGCTGGTCATGTCATGCTGCTGAGGCAGCTGCGCATTGCCTGGCAGCAGGCCACCTGCTGCTTGAGTGGGGTCATGCAAGCTGGAAGGTGGTGAAGGCAAAGTGATCCTCTGAGGGGCCAATTTAGAGCTGGCCTGAGGCGTTGGCATGGCAGTGTGCGTTGGTACTGCTTGGGACGTTGGCATGTCAGGCTGCTGAGGTTTGGGCAGCAGGACATGCTGCGCTGGCTTGTCATCAGCGTGAGAAGCCAGATCTGATCTTGCACCTGCAGTGTTGATGGCTGATGGCGGTGAGGTTTGCATCAGAGCAGCAGCATGCTGGGGATGGAAGCGGCCCTCTGATGCTGCTCCTGCCTGCCCTTCAGACTCGCTGTCTGAGATCAGATCAGCAGCCTTTGTAACAGGCAAAGTGTCCTCTGCAGCAGCATCAGTAGTGGCCTGCTGCCGGCTGCCAGACTGCTGCTGTGCATGGTTGGCACTGGAGGGACTGTGTCTCATGCTGAGGCTGGTGCTTGCATCCTGATTTCGCAACGCGTCCTGCAGCTCATCAGTCATGGCAGCGCGCCCTGCAGCTGTACTGGGTTCTTGGTCATGGCCAAGTGACACAGCAGACTGAGGGACAGACTCTGCAGCTTCTGAGCCTGGAGCTGAAAAGCCAGCATCAACAGCAGAAGACGTATGTATCTCCATGCCTAGAGCTTCCTCTGAGGGCAGTGCATGAACTGTGTCATGCCTCATGTCACTGCCCTGCCTTGCTGCTGCCTCAAGTAACCTGCTGCTGTCGTTCTCCACGGACGCTGAGCTGTCAGGCTGAAGTTGGCCATGTGGGCTAGCATGGGGCTTGGCTGAATCTGAAGGGGCAGCATCAACATGACCGGGAGGAGTCTCAGATGGCTGATGGGCAATGCTCACAGGAGTCTTGCTGGATGAGGCAATGGCCCTCTTGGCTGCCAGAACTGATGCAGGCAGCATGGCCAGCGGCGTGTTATCATCCTCATCGTCACTGCTGGATTCCTGGGCAGCCTGTGGGGTCACATGAAAATAATAATAAAATATTGTTAATAATAACAACAATAATAATGACAACAACAACAACAACGACAACAACAGTAATAGTAGGGAATAATAATAATAATAATAATAGTAATAATGATAACAGCAATAGTAAAATTCGCTTTTCAGCTCATGATGAGCTAGGCACATGCGGGGTCACATGCACTACCTCAAGGCAGCTCTGACACTGTGTCTCAGCCACATGTGGTGCCTCGAGGCGCATGTGTGTGACATAGCAGACATGCATGCATGGTTGCAGATGCACAAGCTGTGTAGACACAGCAACTGCATTGCTGATGTCATGCATTGCACCTTTTGCAGAGAGGAAAAAGCAATTGCAAATACCAGGCTTCCATGGCATGTTACGGTATTGGTCACAACAGCAACTTCAAGACACTCAAAGCTTGCAATGTGAGTCTGAGCTCATTGCCTATTAGGTGTCTTATATTCTATACCTGAACAGGAGTCACCAGGGCGCCAGGTGTGTTCTGTCTGCTCTTCCTCTTCTTCCCTGTCAAGCACAAGTCAGCCTCGTTGTAGCAAGCTGGTTGACACTGACAGTCAGCAGAGCAGTCGTGTACAGATGCTCTGCCGACACAGATGTATGACGCAATGACATGGCAGCATAGAGGTGTGAAGGCCAGGTTGCAATGAGCAGAGCAAGATGTGCCACATGTAGCTTGCAAAACAGGGTCCGCCACATTGCACATTCGGCAGTGCAGAGCAAACTTGCCAAATCAGTCTCACTTCTTGTGTTGTATGGCACACTAGCCATGTACTTTTTGCCTGGCTCTACAAAAGCAGCAATGATGCCTGGCAACACAATACACCTTGGACTAATGTTTTTCACCCTCATTTGTAAAGGGCAATATGCAGCGGAAATACCTTGTGCTGATCAAGAGCAGCATCAGGATAACTGCAGGCAATGCAGACAGACCTGAGTGGGTGCGAGGGGGGTGACTTCTGTGGAGCTGGTCTGCCGACCTGCGCTGCTCTTCAGAGGCGCTTCTGTGCACCAGCTGTGGTGCCTCCTCCACAGAGTAGCGGTCAGGGGCTCTGCGCACCCTCTTGGCCTGGGCTGGATAGATCTTCTGCAGGTTTGGGGGATGCTGTCCAGCTCGCCTGCAAGCCCAGGAGGACTTCATTGCTTTTTTATTCGATACCTTACAGTCTGGGGCGTGGAGCCAGTTGTGACTCATCAGACATCCCGGCTTGTAAGCACAGGTGTGTGTGGTGTGCAAGAAAAGCAAGCTGGTGGGAGTTCTGTTTGAAAAAGAGCCTAAGGTCCTGTTGTTGGTAGTTTTGGCCAAACTTCATCAGAATGGTTGTGACGCTGTGCCATGTTGCACAAGCATGCAGGCATTTTGGTCAGTGGCGCATGCACTCTCTTGGCTTGAACTGGGTACGTCTTCTCACAGTTTAGAGTGTGCTTGTGTGTAGGGTCATGCATGCCTGCGACTCAAGTGCGCTAATCAGTGTGGTATGTGTGAGACAGCACTCATGGCGTTGACATGGTGACCTACTTTATGGACGCCTCTAGAATTAAATAGACCTGACAGGTCTATCTTTTGACAGGGTTACTGGGAAGGTACTACTCTGTGTTTTTCAGAATTGGGAGAGTGAGGTCACACAGGGCAGACCCAGTATGCATACATTGACAAACAGCTTTGCAAAGGGGGCAAGACAAAGCTTGATATGATGCACTCCTACACCACCAGCACATCAGCACTGACCACATTTCCCAATAGATCAAGTGAGGGTTCACTTTTCTCTAGATTTTCTTTTTCTTTTGCTCTCATTTGGGCTGTGGCAAAACTCAGTGTATCTCCTTGGTGCAAAGAGAATACATTGGTCACATAAGATACAACAAAACGAAGGATAGTATGAACAGAGCTCCTTGTGTACAGAATATGTCTTGGGCATTGATGCTGAATCTGGACAAGCCCTGCCAGAGGAAAAGCTCATTACTTGTGCAGATGCTCAAGCTTTGCAGCAACAGACACGTGCAAGCGCTGCGCGACGGGAAGTTCACCAGTTTGATCGCGCTTCACAATTTCCGAAAGCGCCAGCATGCATGCACACATAGCCTTCAGCCAGCAGGTGTGCCTGCAATGATTCAGCATTTCACAGTAACCACAGTATGTATCAGAGTCTGTGCGTGTCTGCATGCAGGTGGATGTAGCAGGAGAGAGGTGCTGGACAGCCTGGGGGTGGGTGCCCTGCACTGCCAGCACTGAGCAATCTAGCCACCACAAGGGGCAGCGCAGCATGACAAAAATGCTTACTTGTCCCAAGCCCAAGACTGCAGCTCCCTGGGCATCTGGGATGGCACCTCAAAGGCTGCTGCCTCCTCCTCTTCATGCACGCCTGCGCTCCCATCTTCTCCATCTTCAACCTCTGCTGCTTCACCCTCCTGAGGGCTACTGCCCCTGCCCAGGGAGGATGCCCGAGGCCCCCTGCTGTGGGGTGGAGGCAATGAGGCCATAGCAGCATCGGTGGTGGACGTGTCCGGCTGTGTGTTCGTGTCTTGAGACACAGCCTGGCTATGATCCCTGACACGTTTGACCTTGGAGCTACGCTCTGCTTCTGGAAGCTTCCCAGATTTGCCAATCCCGGTGCGCTGCTTCTGCACCCTTTGCTGATGACCCACAGCAGGCCTACGACCGACAGGCGACATATGTCTGGTCCCATTGTCATCCAGTTTGGTTGGACTGCCTGCTGGACTTGAGAAAGAGTCGCTGTCACTGCTCTGTGACTGCCGTGGCAGCGATCTAGACCTGTGCCTCTTAGCTGCAAGTGGCATGTCATCCTCACTGCTGCTGCTGCCGTTGTGAGTAATGTCAATGGCCATGTTGGCAGCAGCCTGACCCCTGCCGTGTTGTGGATCTCGTTGACGCTGGGGATGCTCATTGGGTGATGATGAGTCAGAGTCCCCATCTGACCTTGATGAGTCACCACCTGCAGCCTGATCATCCACAAAGCGCCGCCCACGGTTGCCTGATCTGTTGCTGACGCGTGGGTCTACTGCCTCAGAGCGCTTGGCTTCTGCTGATACACTGACTGGCACATCAGCATCACTGGCCACAGCTTCTGGCCCTATGACAAGCAAGACAGGTGATGGGACCAAGGTCATGGCTGCTTGGCTCAAACATTGCATGACAGACGTCATAAGCAAGCTGGCTAAGTAGCCTGCTTTGGCAAGACATCACCAGTGCAAAGCAGCTGTCACGCTCCACAAAAGGGTCTCCTCTGACATACAAGGAGCAGCAGCTTGATGCAGGATGAGATGCGAGGTCCCGTGCGTAGAGGGCTGAATGTGTAAGGACAATTCTTCTTTCTATATTTTCAAATATCAGAGTAACTTCATCCTTTGTACTAAATTTGCTAGGGTTTTCATTTATAAACAAAACTTTTCGCCATCAGAAAATGGCAATACATGCAGTTTGTTGAGTCTATCAAGTGCAGGGGGAGCACCTGTGAGGGCAGCTTGCTGCAGCCGGCGTTGGCGCAGCTTCTCGAATGCAGTGCCGGCAGCTGCCTTCTGGTGGCGCCTGCGCCCTCCCACTGCTGCGTCAAAGTGCCCTTTGGGCTGATACTTGCTCCTGTTCCTGCCGCAGGCAAGAGGCACCGATCAGCATCAAAACAAAATCTGACGGATATGAGATAAAACAAAGTAAAATAAACTGTTTTTCGTTGAAAACAATCTTGTCTGCGCAACGTTACAGCTTGCAAGGCCAGCCTCAGCAAGTCCATCACCGCAGGAGAGCACGTGAGTCTCGTGAAGCAAAGCCAACACTGCATGCAAGCAGTCTGCGAGGTCAAACAGCTTGGCAAGGTCAAGCGACACAAGTCAAACTTCTTGCAATCTTCTAGGTGGCATGTTCATCTGTGCCTACTTGTCAAAGGCAAAGGCCCCCTGCTCCAGCTCTCGTGCTTCTTGCAGCAGCTCCCATTCCCTTTTGGACATGTTGGCAGGCCGCACAGCTGGCGCAGCAGCAGCAGCCTCAGACCCACTGCTGTCACCGCCCCTGCCCACATCATCCTCTTCATCCCACCTGCCTCTCCGCAGCTGCACAAGCACAATTCAGTCATTCAACCAAACCTTCGGTCTATTCTTCGTTCAGCCAGTCGGAGAATTTCCCATTTCACACATGTCTTTCAAGGTGCATGTGTCTATCAGCAAGGACAGAATTGTTGTCGGTGCAATCCTTTACGTTCACAAACAGGGCCTGAGTGTGTGCAGCTTCTCACTATCACCAGGAGCAGCACTCAGACAATTCACAGACCTGAGGGTCAGAATTGACAAGACAAGCATTCAGCCACAGAGATGTATTGCACCTGCCGCTCATCAGCGTCGTCTGACACCTCAAAGTTATCATCGCTGTCCACCCCTGCTGGCTGGTCTGCCGGCACTTGGGGGCTCTGGTGTGTGGGGCCATCCGACTCCAAGTCTGTCCCTGGGCTATTGTTATGCCTTGTGGGCGATGGGGACAACCCATGAGCCCAGTCGTCATGCTGACCCCTTGGGCTAGTGCTGTGTGCTCTATGGCTGTCTAGCATGTCAGGCTCACCCTGCCAATCCTGTATGTCACATCAGCATGTCATCTTGTAGGTGTACCTCTCAGGTTGTGACAAAGCAAGTTATCTTGTCTCAGTGCACAGCAGCCATCAGACAAATGTGACCACACCGTGGCAGCACCTATAAGGTGGCTCATATGAGCAGGGTGCGGAGTCAGTGGGGGACTATGGCCAACTACACTACGTGCCTTGCAGAGCATTGCTCCACAATGCCTGATGTGTTGCGTAAAGCCTACTCCGCCCACTGACATGTATGACGGCATGCATATTGTCTCCAGTCTACCTGTTTGCATGTATGGCATGCTTGTCAAGAAGTTTGTGTATTTGACTGCACAGAGTACGCACCATGGGTTGGTTGGCTGCATCTTCATATGCGTCAAAGTCCATAGCAGCAGCATCATCAGCCATGTGGCCACCCCTGGGGGCTGCCTGACGCCTTTGCTTTGGCCTCCTGGCAGTACCTGCCATATTCAACACCAAATTTGACTCCCAAGGTAAGCCGTGATGCAACAAGCAGATGACAAGTCAGACTGAGCAGCAAGACTGTGCTTACTACCGTTGCGGCATTCAAGACATAAAATTAGGTGGCAAAACAAATGGCAGTGTATTCCAGCAGTCTTGCACGTTGTGCATGCATTACCATTACATGAGATTGCTGGCGCATGGTGCTGATGTCTGCTTTAGATAGCATGCTATAAGAATAGGCAGTATGCTTGAGGTGCCCAGTGCTGCATGCCCTAGATGCCATGGCGTCAGGCATTCCCTTAGTCAATGAAGCTTGTTGTGCCGGTTGCAAGTCCAAGGCTCCAATACAAAACATGGCCTCATAAGATGAATGATTTGACAGCTGAAGTCACAAAGTGGCAAGAAGACATCTGCAGCAAGACCAACATGCCATGCTTAAACTGTTGCGAATCAAGTTTAGTACTGATCGTGATCTTACCCCCATCCCCGTCATCAGGACGTGCTTTTGGCAGTGGGCCAAGCTCATTCATGAACTCAGCCTCAATGTCATACTCCCTCCCTCCACCATACTCAGGTGCAACTGCGCGAGCTCTCTGCCGTGGTCCACTGTTTTGCTGCCTGCGTCCTGCACATGTGTGACCCTAACACCTCAACCTTCTTCACAACACCACCAAATCATCTTGAATCAATCATTGCAGCGTCCAAAGCGGTGAACAATGCAATGTTCTCTTGTCAGCCATCAAATGATTACACACTCACTCACATCAGTCCATTTGGGTAATGAAGATGTTCAATGTTGCATCACTTGGTTTGGACATTGATGCACATCCTTATGTAACAGCAGCAACTTTCAGATCTGGCTATTCATTGATGGCGCTGTTGTGGCATGATAGCTGCTCCACAACCATGTTTCATGCTGACGTACAGGGTGCAGCACCCAGAGGAAGGCCAAAGCAACCCACCTGGGGGTCTGTGATGTTGCAGGTCATCACCAGCAGCATGTGCAGAAGGCTGTAAGCGGGCATGCCCAACTGGTCTGCCCTGTCTGGGGTTGTCAGCAAACTCGGCATCATCCACTGAGTTGGGGGCATCATACCCCAAGCCCAAGTTGGCGTACAAACGGCTGACAGCAGTTTCACTGCAGAGCACAGTCTTCGTTTAGCAGCCTTGTCTAATGTCTTGACACAGCCCTTGATCAGTAAATCATGTTAAGAACTTGAATGCTGTGTGGACACAACCCATTTGTAAATGCCCATCTGCATTGACTGCATGATGACAAAGGCTCCAGCCAGCTTGACAAGGATCAAGGCAGAAATGCTGTGATATGCAGCCAATGCAGCTATTTTGGGTTTGGGAGACACCATGACAGCATGTGGTGGACTATGGTCTATCAGGCTAGGAGCTTGCCCTGTGTCATTGGGTGGCTTCCATGACTGTCTGTGCCGGTGTGTGTGTCCTGAGCGGTGACGTGGCCTAGCATTAGCATGCTGGGCCACTCTTGCTGAGCCAGCAGCGACACTTGGTGGTCGGGAACGCTGTATGGGCAGTGCATGGTGTTGCGGTATATGGCGTGGCGGCAGCAGCTGAAAATCATCTGCCAGCAAGCCAAGCAATCAGTCATACTTATGCTGAGCAGGCAGGCAGGCAAGCAGGCAGGCAGACAAACAACTGATAGAAGCCAAACGGGGTGCATGGATGTAGTTGTACATTACAGAAGCATGTGCATGCTCAGTGATCAAAGTCAGCATGATGGCAAGAATGATGTGCTGGGAAACATAAGCATAAATGCACAAGAGGTGCATATGCTGTGGTGTGAACATATGCTTGGCTAGCCAGGTTTGCCTGTTGCACTTTGCTGCAGACGTTGCAGCTCTGAGAACAACTGCAAGCATCTGCAGTCTACATACCATCAGCTTCCAGGCCATGTGGGTCTGGTCCAGGAGCAATATCTGGTGGGGAAGGCAGTGACTGATGACCAGCTGCCGCCTCACCACCACTTCCCTGCAGCATGAACCAGAATTAGCATCCATCAGTTCACAGACCATTAGATCCTGCATAGCAGTATATAAGGAGATGCTGCATTTTCAGTACTTGGACTCTTTGCTGTAATTGGTCAACATGACATCTGCGTGTACGGTGTAGGGCCCTTATAGAAACACTTCAGAAAGTGCTCATGGAGTCTGTGTTGCTTGACAAGAGAGTCAAGGTGATTTTATTGTGGTTGTTGTCTTACTAAGGCTCTTGTAGCAGATGAGATGTCAGCAATAGACAGAGTCAGATGGTCAGCATACCCTGGACATTGGCTGCTCATCGCGCTCAGGAGATGGCAGGGGTGAAGGGGTGGGTGCAGGGGGTGGTTGGGTGGGTAGCTTGCAGTGCTTGGGCCAATGCTCCACAGCATGCTCAGCATCACTGCAGGAGCGAGCAGTCATCAAAACTGCCAGCTCAAACGATGATGTGCTTGCAGTCTTCAGCACATCTGTCTAGTAAAAGGCAGGGCACATGTTGACGCCCAGCTTTCAGTGTGCTGCTTGTCAATCAAAGCAGATTGTGCATCAGCATACAGGGTAGCTGTTATTTGCAACAAGGTCTGTTGTTTTGGTTTTGATACACCTCATGGGCACTGCGTGAGAGAAAGTGCACACAAGAGAAGATATACCTTGGGCTGGTGCAAATTCTGAAAGAGTCAGCTGTTGTGGTAACATGACCAGGGTGTGTCTTAACAGAGCTCCACGCATCTGCCAGCCTTGCCTGCTGCTCTGCATCCAGACCCCACACTTGTAGCACCTCCAACTCTGAAAGGACCTTCAGCATGTCACTCATATGCTGCAAGGTTTCAGATGTAAACGGCACTGCCTGGCTGGCTTGCTGGTTTGAGGCCGAAGCCCAGTGCACTGCAGGCCCTAGCTTCAGGCATGTCAGGTATGCCTGTGTTGAGATCTCCTCCGGATCAGCTGTGAGCTGAGTGAACAGCAGGCAGAGGTCCTCATTGGTCATGCCAGTGTGGTGAATGGAGAGCAATCTCAAGGGGGCATCCTCAAACAGCATCGAAGTCTCCAGTAATTGCTCTGCAGAATGTCTCTGGGCCTCATCATGTTGTGTGAGACTGAAGTCTGTGCAGTCCATGCGTGCTGTGTATGCCAAGCACACAGACAAGCAACAGCAAGTAGTGTCATGAGCAGATGACACAGTGGCATGGCACAAAAACTTTTTTACTAAATAGTAAACAGGTAAGGAAAACTCTTCCTGAACAAAACTTATGTGGCCTCTGGGCGCTTACTGCAGGAGTTTAGCCTCAGCAAAGGGTTGTTGCTGATGTCCAGCCTCTGAAGCTGTTCTGTGGCAGGCCGCAGGTAGGCCAACCAACCAAGTGCATCTGCAGGCAGAAAGCCTGTGACGAAAGCCAGCACATGTATGCAGGGATCTGCACCCCTTTGTTTCAGGTGACAGCTGACAGTACGCAAAGTACATGGAAGAGCATGGATACACGTGCAGCTAAATTGGGCCACACAGACCTGATGGCAAACTGCAGCTGCTGAGGTCTAGATTGCGCAGCATGCAATGACTGCCCAAAGCCATCATCTCTGCTGCAAGCCTCCAGATAACAGCATGGTCCACCTGACTGACACAGTCAACATGCTTACATCAGATTCTGATAGAATAATCAAGCTTGCATTGATTGTTAGCCATGGCAATTGCAACCAATTTGGTGTGACGGCGGTGATCATAGCTTGCATCATGCAGCATTTGCTCAACACAACTGCTCGTGCTCTGGCTCTTGTTACATCATGATTATGCTTGTTCACCTTGCACCCAGACAATCTCATGGTCAAGACAGGGACATATAGATCAGACCTGCAGGTTGCACCAATGTAAGTAGCCGCTTCCCCTTACATCATTGCATAGCATGTGATACTGCATAGCATGTGATACACCTACTTGTCCCTTCCTAGGCATGAAGATATGAGGCCTTGTAACTGCAAACCATCAAGTTGCATTTCTTCTGGCAGAGTCATGTCAAGACAGGCATGACCTGCAGCAACATCTTTTTTGCATATTCTGGTTCGCCGTGCTTGGGCCCACTCAGTATAGCTGCAATGCCTGAGTGCTTTGGGTGTAGCAGACCTGCTGAAGGTGCTGTGTGTTCATAGAGTCTCCACTTGGCATGCATGACTGTTGGCAGCTTGAGCTTGTCGGTCAGCCATATCATGTCAAGCTGCGACATGGGCCCTTGATGTTGTGCAAACTTTTCGACCCATCTGTGATTGCCGACGTCAGCCATCGTTGTTGTCGCAGGTAGTTTTTAGGAAAGCTGATCTTAGGTCAAACTCGGGCTGATGGAGGTCTGAAGTGCATTGTCAGCTATTGATCCCGCTGGAAACAGCCTTGGATCTGCGTGGTCTGTGCGACTGAGCCACACAGCGCCCAACTCCTTAGCGTCGTGCTTAATTTCGAGGCTGGCTTCAAAATTGGTCAAAGTCAGCGCAAAGGCAATTGCGACTATTTTGGGGTAGTAAATTGGCAAAATTTATTGCAATGCTTCCAGCTGGATCCGTCGCTTGTTCGTGAGCTAGTGCTAGTTGCGTTAGCATCGACAAAACGGGTGATCGCACTGCAGGTCCCGTGACCACATCGCAGTTGCGCATCAGCTCTACCTTACTGACTCGGTTGGTTTTGGTCTCTCTTGGCTGTGACCTAGAATTTGCCTCTGCAGAAGCACTAGGTTGACCGAAGGTGCGCTGTTTCCTTGCACAAGACGCAGGCTTGGGATGGTTTAAGAGCTGACTGATTGCAAGTACTGCCCCCAGCCAGCCAGTCTGGCTTTTGCGGCACAATAGCCGGCGCCCTCAATCTACGAAGTAATCTGCAGGGTGCTGGTTGGGCCCATCAGCACACAAGTCAAAGCCCAGTAGGCTGCTCATTCTCAACCAGCAGCCATGGATGAGGTGTTGAAGTTGGTCAACAGGCTGCAGAGTGCCTGTACTTTGCTTGGTGATACTGCTGGCCAGAAAGACTCAGACCTGCCAGGGCTATGGGAGATGCTGCCCAGCATTGTTGTTATTGGAGGACAGGTAATTGCCCCCCGTCGTCTGCTGCATCACAGGGGCAATCTCTGGTGTCATTTGCTTCAATCAGCACAAACAAGCTTCTGATTGCTCAGTGCAATCTCCAACATGGACATAGCACCTCCGCCAGTTTAGTGCAGTGAACCTGTGCTGGCACACACAGCAAGAAGTAAGAGGATGTTCTTGTTTCCCCTCCATGTTGCACAGAATCTTACATGGCATCTCTGTATGCAGAGTTCCGGCAAAAGTTCTGTGCTTGAGGCTGTGGTCGGCAAGGACTTTCTACCCCGTGGAACTGGTATTGTCACCAGGAGGCCTCTGGTGCTGCAGCTAGTGCATCTAGAGGGCGAAGATGAACGGGAATATGGAATGTTCCTGCATAGAGGCCAGGAGAAGATCTATGACTTCAGTAAGTGTACCATGTACTTTCCAGTGCTAGCAACTCTTGCTGTGAATGTCAGCAGCTCACAGAACCAGCCACACCTAGCTGAGCCTCACTCCTAGCTGGCAGCACTGAGAGCAAGTGTCACAACACTTACACTCGTAAATTGGTCAGCCCATGGCACAAGTACATCTCCTGTATTGGTGGTGCTGACTGACTGAATTTTGGTGTGTCCACAGATGCAATCATGGGGGAGATTGAGGCAGAGACCAAGAGGTATCTGCAGCAGCATGGGAAAGTGGTGTCAGCAGACCCAATCCAGCTGACAGTGTATTCCCCACTGGTGCCCAACCTGACGCTGGTAGATATGCCAGGTACAGACAACAACAAACTCACTAGCCCTTGACAACCAACATGACACGCTGCTTTCCAGCTGTTGCTTAGCATTGCATGATCTGCAAGCGTTGATCAGCGAGGCCTGGATGCTTTCTCTGGAGCTCTTGGGAGTGGACAGCGAAGCTCTTGACTGCTCCTGAAAAGTTCCAGCAGACATGAATAAGTGCTTGACTGCCTAAGCAGAGCAATGGCAGAATGCTGTCACAAACGTCCGTCTGTCATGTCATGACAATGTGGTCATGATGTATAGGTCTCACCAAGGTCCCAATTGATGGGCAGCCCAAGAGCATTGTGAAGGATTTGGAAGAGATGGCCCGCACTTACATCAAGGTAAAGCAGCCTGTCAGCTGTAATTGACAAACAAGTAGCGCCTGTCATGTCAATGCCCGACCATCTGCTGTATACTGCATCCAGCAAACACCTGCTACTTATTGCTCCTTGTTTCAGGACGCTTTGCTTGATGCAACCTATTCAAGGCATTGATGTTATTGGCTTTCTTACCTTTGCAGGGTGACAACGCCATCATCCTGGCTGTGACCCCAGCAAATGCCGATCTGGCAACATCAGATGCCTTGCACCTGGCCAGACAAGTAGACCCTGCTGGTGACAGGACCATAGGTATGTCATCCCCCTACGCTGCTGTTACCCCGGCGTGCTGTATTTGTATCATGTTGCGTGTGTGATGCTGCACATCTTGCCTTGTTTCGTGCTGTACCCTATATCAAGTGTGTGCCGAAGTGACAGGGCTTCTGTGTATGCAATGGTGCATGTGGTGCACAGATGTTGGTCTCTTTTGGTCAAGTCTGAATTCCATGACTTGTTTCAGGCATCTTACATCTTGTGAAGCAGACAGGCATGGCTGTTAGATTGGTCCCTGCTGCGGTTTTACTGTAGATGCACTGAGAATAGCAACTCATGCACATTGTGCGTGTCAATCTGTCTTATCATGTGGTGCTGCAAGGTCAGCAGCAAATGATCTCTTTGAGTTGTTGCAGACTGCTCAAGCCATCAGAATCATCAAGGCACTTGTGTCAGAACGACAGCGTAGTCACCAGCAGCATGTGTACTGTTAAATAATCAAGCCGCATTTGCGCCTCTGTACATGATTTTGTTGTCGAGCGAACATTGTTTATAGGTGTGTTGACAAAGCTGGATATCATGGACCCTGGCACTGATGCAAGGGAGATCTTGGACGGCTCAGCTGTGCGCCTCAAGCATGGCTGGATTGGTGTTGTCAACAGAGGCCAGAAGGATATTCTGCAAGCGGTAAGCACTGTTGAACAATGTGGTGCTGGATTTGCCCATACGCCTCACTGTGTGATGTGCATACATGCTCATCTGTGTCATAGCAGGTGTTGTGATATCATACGTGCTTGTGGTGAAGATGTTTTGCAACCAATGCATGTTGTGTTGCTCATGCTTGACACGGTCAGCAGAATACACACGCAAGCAGCTTGACACAGGAGTGACGACTAGCACGCCTCAATGCAGAAACTGTCATATTCTGTGTCCTCAGATGAGGCTGATCTGTGAGAGATGCAGCTATGCTCCACTGCCTGTGCAGCTGCCTGCGCGCATGAATATAGCCCAGCAAGTGACCAATGTCTGATTGTGACAAAGGCACTGCTGAGGTTTTCTGGCTAGTAATGAATAGCCAGCCTGCTGCATGCATCTTGTCCGCATCCTATTGTCATCAAGCTCAGAACAAGGTGAGGTCTGGCCGGCTGCATGGATATCACTGTTTTGGTATGGTTCAGGTTGACATGGAATCAGCTCGTAACAAGGAGCTGCAGTTCTTCAAGGCAAACCCTCGATATGCTGACCTCAAAAACGTGGGCATGAACTTCCTTGCTGGCAAGCTGAGCAGTCACCTGATTGGTGCCATCCGCCGGCAGCTGCCTGCCATCCAGAACCAGATCAACACAGGTACGTCACAACAGATTGAATAAACAGTGCTCATTGCAAAAAATGGAGAAATGGCAGCTGCTGTATCTGCCTGACAGCTTTTGAGGCATGTGTACTAGCCTGTAAGCTGCATATACACGCCTCCCTGTGAAGCGCAGCTTTTACTGTGAAACACCTGGTCCAGACCACACTAAGTCCAAAAGCAGCAGCAGTGATGGCCTAAGTAGGCTTGGAACTGCCCCCACATGGTGCCCAAATGGTTGCCCACCGCAGCTTTCTTCCCTGTCTTGCTGGCAGCTGACCACACATCACAAGGCACCATGGTCCATCCCATTGTCAGCATGCCCTGACAAACTCGTGCCTGCTGTTGCGTGCAGGTATTGCTGGTCTGGAGAAGGAGTTGAGCAGCATGGGGGGACCCCCAGTGACCAGCAGGGGTGGCATGGTGCACCTCATTCTGAGCCTGTGCCGCCAGTTTGAGGAGGCCTTCGGCAAGGCTGTGGACGGTGGTAAGGGCGGAGGAGAGCAGATCCTGAGGGTCTTTGAGGAGCGCCTAGGCCAGAACATCCAGCAGCTGCAGTTCAAGAAGGTCAGCCTGCTCACTTCCCTCATGGTCTTGGACACCGGCGCTCATTCTGTGGCTCACTGGCACAGACTTGCTGTTGTCAATACTCAGTCGGGCGCTTTCATGACTGCTTGTATCTACTGTGCGGCACGACGCAGCAAGCCTACTGTGCGGCACGACGCAGCAAGCCTGCAACTGCAAGCCCTCTTGCACTGCAATGAAATGCTTCCAAACACAGCACAACACAGTGTACCTGGTATTGTCTATGTCGCCAGCGTAACCCATTCAACGCCTCATTGATCAAAGTGTTGTCAAGTGCACACGAAGTGTGTGCTGCACAGTCAGCGTTAGCTAGATGTACCGAAGCCATCTGCTGTGGAATGTGGAATATTCTGTGTCTGCCAGCTGATATCAGCAATAGCAGAGCACGTTCAGAAGTTACCACCAAGCTCCAGTGTCACCATCAACCTTGCCAGCTTGAGTCTGTCTCTCAGATCTTGGACCCTAAAACATCTCCACAATGTAGAAACGCACGTTTACACTGTCCCCAGACATTTCTGAGTTTACATTTAGGATGAAGTTTCTGACAATAGACGTTTTGAGGTTGAGAAGAGCATCCAATCTGTCTCTGTCTTGCAGATCTTGGAGCCGTCCAATGTGAAGCGCATTGTGGAGGAGGCTGATGGGTACCAGCCCCACTTGATCGCCCCTGAGATGGGGTACCGCCGCCTGCTGCAAGAGTGCCTGGTGCTCTTCAAGGGCCCCGCAGACACGGCTGTGGGCGAGGTGCACCATGTGCTGCGCTCCATTGTTGCCAGCACCATCAACAGCGAAGACTGCAAGAACTTGCAGCAGTACACCTCTCTGAAGAGGGAGATTGTCACCACCGCTTCTGCTTCACTTGGTAAACTCACTGCCATCCAGGACTTACAATTCTGGCATGAATGTGGCGTTTGTTCAGAGTCCTTTGTCCACCACACCTTGCGGCAAGCCAGTGCTGAATGTAGTCAACCATGCAGCCAGATGTACATCATCTCAACTCTTTGTACAGTTGTTTGTGCAGCTGCTGAGCAGATCAGACTACCGTGTCTTTGTGTGATGACCACATTTTGACAGAGCATGGTGAGATGTCGTGGCAACAAGTGAAGACTTTCTGCATGTAGCTTTTCAGTTGCTGGGTAATAGGCATCTGCCAAAGGTGCGTGTCTTATGTTTCATTGGATGTGGTTGCAGACAGTATGAAGGAGGATGCTCGCAAGATGGTGCTGACCATGGTGGACATGGAGCGCTCCTACCTCACCGCTGATGTCTTCAGAGACATCATCTCACAGAACGGTGCCACTGATGGCGTGGAGCAGCCAAACTTGCTGCGCACTCTATCAGGTGTGCGGCCAAGGTCTATATCTCTGATTTTGCATGTCTTCTCCTATTGGCAGCATGTGTCAGTAGGGTGTGTCTTTGATACTGTACATGTATGACAAGATGATATGGTGCCTTGTGTATGTGTTATGGGCATGCAAAGCAGAAGTGCATGCCAGGACTCACAAACACTTCCTGTTGGCTTGGCAGGATTGTCATGCCTCAAACTTGCTGGAACAGTCTGCTCGGAGCATGGGTAGTTTCTCCGCCACAGGATTCAGTTTTTGTACTCATGCTCGACACAAGCTGAAGATGCTATGCGGTGCTCGGCAATTGTAGCATCATGCTTGCTAGCTGATTTGTTTTGTATGTGGCTCTTCAGGGCGAAGGATTGGGGAGATCCCTGAGAGGGGTGACCCAGGCCAGCAGCACCTGCAAATGATTTCGGCGCATGTCTCTGCATACATCACCCATGTGCGCACACAGCTGAAGCAGACCATCCCCAAGGCCATTGTCCACTGCCTGGTAAGCACTCTCAGAAACAGCAGTCACTGCAGCTGAGTGATTAGCCATTTTAGCCCATATGGGCATGTACACATCTGGATTGGTCATGGCAATGCTTGTAGATCGCAAAAGATGCTTGTCATCTTGGGGTTGCATTGCAGCAAGGAGTAGTTAGCTGTTTGTGCAAACAAGCAACTTATGTTACAGATAATGTGTGTGGTTGAATTACATGTATTGATCATTGAGCTTGTGCGAGTATGTGCATTGGAACCAGAGGTGCTGTTGTGCAGGTGATGCAAGCCAAGAAGCAGCTTCTGGACAAACTGCATGCAGAGGTTGCTGACAAGGAGGACCTGCCTCTGAAGCGCATGCTGTGTGAGGACGACAGCACCATGAAGAGGCGTGAGCAGTGCCAAACACGCGTGCAACTGTTGAGAAAGGCCGCAGAGGAGATCTCATCTGTCAGCTTTTAGGTGCTTGCAAGTAGTGCAGAGAGATGTTGCTATCCACATCTGCTCTATGGATCAGTCAACAATCGTTAGCTGTCAGAGTAAAGAACATGAACCACAGTCACTCTCTTGTTCAGGCATGAATGTTTTGTTGATGACAGTCAAAGCTCTTGGCCACCATGTTGGACAAAGACAGCGTCTGCAGCATCACGGCAGATCCTATGCCCACGAGCAACAAGTGTTGAGAAGCAACATTGTTGAACATCCAGCAATGGTGCGGACAAGCATGACTGGAACAAACTTCAAGCACAACCTTCCATGTTGCACTGGGCAGCATCAAGCCATTTCTTTCATCTGTGTAACAGATGTGCAGTGTGCATGGGACTGTAAGATTGACTTCAACAGGCAAGTCTCCCTATTGACAGCTGAGTCAGGCCTCAGCGTGAAATTGCAAGTGAGCTGAACCGTCTGTCATCAAATTTTGGTGCCAGCAGATCTGATCCCGCTTTGCACACCATAAGATTGCAGAAGCAGCTCTGCCATATGATTGTGTGCTGTTGCCATGACATCATGCAGTTGAAACATGCTGTTGTATACTTGCACGACATGATGTGACCTCACCTGGTTACTGCACTGTTATATGTCGTCTTATAACAACTGCAATAGGCAATAGAACCTTCCAATGCATATGGTGACGTCAGCAAGGTCTATGGTCTATCATGATGATGCTCGCACATGTACCTGCACTACCTGCTGAATGCTGCTGATACAGTGCAGCGCTGCTGATGCAACAAGGGCATGCAGCACTGTCTGGACAAGCATCTTTTGTTGGCAGACTCACTTTGCTACAGCTGTGTCACTGTGCAGCAACTATGCAAGATATGATGAAGATTTACAGTGCAGATCTCAGAGGCGCTTTTGAAGGCGAGCTCATGGTCTATCATCGTCCCTGACAAAGCATGCATGCGATAGAGCAAATTAGAAATTAGCCAACTGCACATTGATCTGGAGAGTCAATTTTAACAGGCAGCAAGGTGGGTCGGGATTGTTTTGAAGGCAGGTGTGAGCAGTGTCTATGCCAAACTGGTGCCTTTTGATCATACTCATGCAGCAGGGTCTGCGTCTGCCTTGCTTGGAGACTCAGCGGCTGTGTGTCTGGCCTCTGCAGCCTCAGGCTGCTGCTGCAGAGGATCACTTGCAGGATCAGTGTTGTGTGATGCATCTATTGCAACATCGTCTGGTGCTGGTGCTGGTGCTGCTTGCAGAACATCAGCGCATTGACTCTTTGGTGATGACTGGTCTGATTCAACTGCAGAGAGGTGCTTGCCCTTGAGCTGAGAATGTGTTTCTGCTTGCTGGTCGTCCATGTCAGGCTCTGCGGCTGGGCCTTGAGTTGAAGGGGGTATGTTTGCTGGCTGCACTGTCATCCAGTCGTATTGGAAGGTCTCATCTGACAAGCCTGCAGGGTTGCAAAACGCCATTTGCATGAACACAGTGCAGCATCAAACTGTGCTGGCCGTCCTCCACATCATCCAGTGCTGCTGACATTGTGAGCACGCAATATATTCACTCATGATATATACACGAGTTCCAATACAGCTCATGTCATGTTGGGTGCTGTGCTATGCAAAGCATGTCTGCAATCTCATATACTATCATCAGTGTTGTGCATCTTACTGTGCATCATATGGTGCCTTTCAAGAGGGCACTCACCCTGTTGGAGAAAGCAATCTTGAAACATGTGGCGCATGGTCTCATAATCAGGCTTGGCTGCAAATGGCAAGGAGGAAGCATGGTTCATGAGATCAAGGACGGGCTTGGGCAGGCCGTGACACAGCCTCTCAGGGGAGCACCTCAGCTTGCAATCCTTGACTTTCCGAATCCAGTGATCCATAGATCTTCCAAAAGATTTTGAGATATCTAACCATGGCAGGGAGCCTCTCAAAAAGTAGACAAGCATCAGTGATATGCTGGCCAAGTCATCACGCCTGCTAAGTGCTGTGCCTGTGAGCTTGTTATTGCTTGCAAATATGGGGTTGCCTACGAAGCTGACGTACTCTCTGTATGGGACGTGCTCGTGGGTGTTGGGGTCTTTGTACCTTCTGCACAATGCTAGGTCAATCAAGAACAGCTTGTCTTCTTCAGAGCTGTCACCCATCACGACATTATCAGGTTTCAGCTCTCTATGCACAAAGGTGCATTTGTGGAAGCGCTCTGTCTCTGTGATCTGCAACATCACACAGCCATGCCAGTCAGCCGTGAAGGCCCATTGTGCTCAGTAACAATGCTCAGTCACACACTTGAAGACAAGGCAGCTGCCTATGAACTGCAGCGTGGTGTGCTCGCATAAGAGACTCAAACAGTGTGCATTGGACCCAACTGTGTGGGTGAGCATGTCCAGTGGTTGTCTCATATGCATGTGCAAAGACTGAGAATTTCGAAAGATTGACCCTCTGCCACTGAGACGTGGTACATGTACAAACGAGAGCACTTTGTCTCGCCTAACCAAACACGATAATGGCCAGCATAGCAATACTGACCAGCTGTATGGCAAGCTTCAAGGTAGTAGCAATGGTAAAGGTTCCACCGCAAAATTTCAGAAGTTCTGCCAAATTTGGACCAAGCTTCTCCAGCACCATGAAGCTGTAGCACTGGCTGCCATGATGTTGCACGCCATAGTCGAGAATAGTTGGTCTGAGGCCTGGCATTGCTTACACAAATGATTATTTTGCCCAAGTGAACAATCATCAGGATACACCATGAGCTTCACCTTTTCCATTGGTGATCTTGAATAGCTTGGACTCATAGAGAAGGGATGGTGACCGTGAAGGGGTTTCTTCCTGTACATGCCAACGACTTCATTGGCTAGAGCTTTGAGTTTGGACACGCACGGCCGGAACTTGCGTAAGATTCTCACCAGTTTGACGGCCGTCACCCGCCCACTCTCTTCATCAACATCTGTAGGAAAAGTGCTATGAGAACATCAGCAAAGTGGCATTTGCAAATCCATCATTCTGGTCCGTGACTCACCAGTGAAGACTTTACTGTTCGGCCTGCTGTCTAGAGATTCCTGAATTCGGTATTTGCCGCA
>JAABUP010000763.1_pt1 | contig 69353 bp, 86 predicted proteins | sample 5559201 | NCBI WGS metagenome assembly JAABUP01 (sample SAMN10711887, study PRJNA513373) | rock metagenome | isolation source: Antarctica rocks | place: Antarctica | reverse complement strand
CGAGCAACCGCGCCTCGGTCGCCACCGCCAGGCGCCGCTGCCGCTCGTTCAGATGCGGCAACAACACCGCGAACCGGTCCCCGAGCTGCGACGAGACGTCCTCGCTGATCGTCATACCAGCTCAACGACCAGCAAGATCTAAAGCGACGGGTTGATTTTTTACGGCTCCACTACGCGGCGAACCTGATGGCCGCCACCCCGAAGGCCAGCTGGCCGTGGGTGAAGACGCTGTTGCACTCGGTCTACGACCAGCCCGACGCCACCAGCGTGCACGCCCAGTTCGACCGGGTCCTCGACGCCCTCGCCAACAAGCTCCCTCGCGTCGCCGACCACCTCGACGAGCTCGCGGCGACGTGCTGGCGTTCACCGTGTTCCCCCGCGACATCTGGCGCCAAATCTGGTCGAACAACCCCCAAGAACGCCTCAACCGCGAAATCCGGCGGCGCACCGACGTCGTGGGCATCTTCCCCGACCGCGACGCCCTGATCCGCCTCGTGGGCGCCGTCCTGGCCGAGCAACACGACGAATGGACCGAAGGACGCCGCTACCTCGGCCTCGACGCCCTCGCCCGAGCACGCGCCGCCATCACCTCCGAAAACACCCAGGAGGCCACCAGCACCGACATCGTCCCGGCGCTCAGCGCCTGACCCACAACAACAGAGGATCACGCAACCGCGCTACACCACGTCCCAGGGCTTGACCCACTTCCACCAGGGCGAAGACGAGATGTTCTACCTGCTCGAGGGCGAGTTGCAGGGGTTCTGTGACGAGGACCAGTGGACGGCCACCCCCGGCAGCTTCGTGTTCGTGCCCCGGGACCGGCCGCACGGCTTCGTCGTCACCAGCAACCAGCCGGCCCGGGCACTGGTGATCACCGGCCCCTCACGACTCGACCGCCAGGTCGCCGCCACAGGAATCCCGGTGCCGGGGACCGAACGTGGTGCAAAGCACCATCTACCGTGACGAAGTGCCGACTGCTGCAGCCACTGTCACCTTCCTGCTCGGCTCGCTGGTATTCGTCGTGGTCCCCGGACCGAGCGTCTTCTTCATCCTCGGTCGCGCAATTGCGCTCGGTCGGCGGGCTGCACTCGCCACGGCAGCCGGCAACCTCGCCGGGGTCTTGGTGCTCGTCGCTGCTGTCTCGCTCGGGGTCGGCACCCTTGTCGAGCGGGTCGCTGTAGCCCTGACCGTCCTCAAGCTGCTCGGCGCCGCCTACTTGATCTGGCTCGGTGTACAGGCCTACCGACACCGAGGTGAGCTGGTCGCGGCACTTACCGACGCCGCGAAAATGCCACCGGCGGGCCGAGCGTTCCGCGAAGGCACCGTCGTCGGGCTGACCAACCCCAAGGCGATCATCTTCTTCGGCGCGGTCCTCCCGCAGTTCGTCGATTACTCGCGGCCGAGTCCCACGACGCAGATGCTCGTGCTTGGCGTGATCTTCTGCGTCCTCGCGTCGAGCATGGACGCCCTGTGGGCCTTGCTGCCGGCACGGCTCGCGACTGGTTCGCCACCTCCCCTGTTCGACTTCGGCGCATGGGTGGAGGTGGCGGCCTGTTGATGATCGGCATGGGCGTCGGGATTGCCGCAACGGGGCGCCAGAACTAGCCAGATCGATCCGGCATCTGCAGTGGAGCCTGGCGCGAACGCGGTTGGCGAAGCTCAGCGGCGTACTGCGGTTCGCAGCTCGAACACCGACGACTTGGTGATCATGCTCTTGGGCTCGGCGTCGATGAGTCGGCGCAGGCAGCCGAACAGGCCCTCCAGGCGATCGGCCGGGAGCGCGCGGTGCCCCGAAAAGGTGCTGAGCAGCTCCAGGTACCGCCAGGCGGTGTAGGCGTGGCGAGCGCCGAACCGCTGAAGTTTCCACGTCCTCGAACTGCTCTGCACGGTCGAGCTCGTGGCTCCCGGCGGGCGGCAGCGTGTCGAGGCCTGGCAGCAGGAGCCCGAGCGGGGTGTCGGGGTCCCAGCGCTCGTAGCAGCGCTGAGCGGCGGCGAAGAAGGCATCCGACGTCCCCGCCACGTGCACAGTGTCGATCACGGCGACGACGCCGCCGGGGCGCAGCACGGCCGCCACACGCTCGAGCCTGGTGGCCGGGTCGATCCAGTGCCACGCCGTGGCGCACACGACCAGGTCGAAGGCCGCCTCGGGGCCCTGCCACCACTCGAAGTCCTCGTTGAGCACCTCGACGGAGCGGTAGGCCACGAGGTTGGCCGAGGCCACCTCGGCGAGCGAAGCGCCGAGCTCGACCGCCGTCACCGCGTATCGCCGGGCAGCGAGAGACACCGTGGCCTGGCCGGTGCCACAACCGATCTCCAACACGCGTCGACCCGGAGCCACCCGGTCGATCGCATCGAAGAGCGCCTCGGGATAACCCGGCCGAGCCCGGTCATAAAGTCATAAAGTCATAAAGTCATAAAGTCATAAAGTCATAAAGCAGAGCGTCCTCGTCGAAGGTCCAACGGAGGCTCTCACGGTCCCTGGTCATCGCCACCAGTGTCGCGCACACCCGACTGTCATCCGACCGTCGTTTCACCGTGGCTTCGGGTAGCTTGAGCTTGCACGTGACTCACGCGAGGAGGTGAGACCCATGACCGCTGTATCAGGCTGGGTGCTCCCCTCCGTCACGGCTGTGCGGTTCAGCTGACATAGGTGGCCGTGGGAGTGCCTGCAGGCAGGCATCCCGAAAGGCAACAGAACTATGCGCTTTACCTCGGAGACAACCTCGAACGGTGTCTCGGAACGTCTCTTCCTCCTCGATGACATCCCCGGTGCGCTCTGGGCGCCCGCCGATGCCCCCGCTGACCGCCCTCTGGTGCTGCTCAGTCATGGGGGCGGCCAGCACAAGAAGGCCCCGGGCGTGGCGGCCCGCGCCCATCGCTACGTCCAGGCCGGCGGCTTCACGGTGGCGGCGATCGACGCGCCCGGACACGGCGATCGGGCGAGAACCGAGGAGGACGAGCAGTTCACGGCAGGCATCAGACAGCGGTTAGCGGCAGGCGAGCCCATCAACGCGGAGATCGACCGCAACAACGCTAGACGCGCCGCGCGGGCCGTTCCTGAGTGGCAGGCCACCCTGGACGCCCTCCAGGAACGACGACATCGGCGAGGGCGGGCCGGTGGGGTTCTGGGGTGTGTCGCTCGGCTGTGCGATCGGTGTGCCGTTCGCCGCGGCCGAACCGAGGATTACCGCCGCCATCTTCGGCCTCGCGGCCAACGACACCCTGGCCGAAGCGGCGGCCCGGGTCACCGTCCCGGTCGAGTTCCTGCTGCAGTGGGACGACGAGCTGGTGCCGCGCCACTCGGGTCTTGCCCTGTTCGACGCCTTCGGGTCCCGCCAGAAAACCCTGCACGCCAACCCCGGCGGCCACACGAGCGTGCCCGCGTTCGAGCTCGAGAGCTCAGAGCGCTTCTTCGCCCGTCACCTCGTCGAAGGCGGCGCTTCCGTGACGGCCGGGTAGCCGTCCGGCCGGCGCTTGCTGGTGCGCAACGGATCGATCTGACCCGTCGTCACGCCCGGTGGCGGCGGGGCGGGCGCCCTGCCGGGCCCCGCGCTCCAACGCGGCCTGCCCCGCGGCCCGTACCTCGTGCAACTGGGGGGAGGTTCGGGTGTTGACGGACAGTGAGATGCGGGGTCCAACTCGCCCGACCCCAACTCAGCCTTCAGCCGTGATCGGAACCCGCGAGGGCCTCGATGTCGCGGACATGGTGCACTCCCTCGTGCGCGGCTTGGCGGACCATCCACCGTGCCGTGCGCTGCTCCCCGGGCAGCCGTGTCGCCACGCGCTCCCACTGCGGCGGTGAGATGTGTGCGACCTCTCGGAGGAAGCCTTCCGCGGTAGCGGTGAGCTCGTCGAGGACCGCGACCACGTCCCGGTCGTTATAACCGAAGCGCCGCGCGCGAAGATCGTTGAGCATCGGCTCCAATACCGGGGCGTCCTCGGTGCGCACCCGGTGCAGCCGAATCGTGTAGGTCACATAGACATCGCGGAGATGGCAGACGTACTCGGCGATGGACCACCCGCCCGCGACCGCTCGAACCCGGCGCGACGGCCCCGCCACGGCGAGCGCCGCCGCCCGGGCGCGCCCCGGCACCGCGGCGACCAGCACACACGCCTCATCGACCCCGAGCCGGCCGAAACCCACACCACAAGAGCCGCACACATGATCCTCGCCGGGTAACGGCGGCACACCTCGACGAGCCTCCCCGAACACCCCACGAAACCTACGCCGACCAGGGCGCCCTGATCGCCCTCGTCATCCCGGGTGCCCCGCATAGGTACCGAATTGCCAGAGGTTGCCCTCGGGGTCGGCGAGGGTGCAGTCGTGCGACCCGTGATCGCTGTCGTAGGGCTCCGCGACGCCAATCGCACCGGCCGCCACCGCGCGCTCGAACAGGGCGTCGGTCGATGCGGCGTCCGCGGTGACGACGTAGGTCCCGACGGTGCCCGGGCGCAGCGCCCAGCGGTCGTCGTCCCCGCCCCGGTGGTCACCGAGCATGATCGCGCCGCCGAGGGGCCACCGGAGCTCGGCGTGGGCGACGCGACCGTCGTCGGCCGTATACGACACGGTCTCCACGAAGCCGAACGCGGCGACGGGGAAGTCGATGAGAGCCCGGGCGTCATGGGCGCGCAGGGTCGGCCAGACAGCGGGTGCAGGGGCATTCGTGGTGCTCATGACGCCGAGGCTTCCTCATGGTCGGGCACGGGGTCGTGGACGTTCCCGATCCGCCCGGTGACACCGTCGCCGATCTCCTCGGCCACCCACCGGGTCGCCGAGCAACCGGCGAGCGCCCGGAACTCGCGCGCGAGGTGCTGCTGGTCGGCGTATCCTCCGTCGGCGGCGACCTCGGCGAGGCCCACCGAGCGCCCGGCGAGGGCGCGGGCCGCGATCCGGCGGCGGACGCGGTCGAAGCGGGCCATCCGAGCCGCGACCTTCGGTCCCACACCCAGCTCCGCGCGGAACCGATGGCCGAGGTGCCGCGCGCTCCACCCGACCTCCCGGGCCAGCGACTCGACGGGCGTCGCGCCGCCGGTCGCGAGGATGCGGCGCCAGGCGTGCCCGATCTCGTCGTGCACCCTGCTCCGCCGGGCGCGAGCGAGACGGCGGAGCAGGACCGCGTCGAGTGCGGCGAACCGGCCCTCCCACCCGGCTGCGTCCTCCACGCGGTCGGCGAGCTCCGCGGCGTCGACGCCGAGGACGGCGTCCGCACCGACGGCACGTCCGGCCAGCTCGCCAGCGGGGGTGCCGACGAGCGCGCGGGCGGCGAGGGGGTCGAGCAGGACGTGGATCCCCGACTGGCGGCCGTCGTGGACGATCGTCGCCGGCGCGTCGTGCAGGCCTCCGAGCACGGCGCGGGCCCGCACCGGCGCCCCATCGGGGCCGCGTAGCGAGAGCGGCTCGCCGAAGGTGACGACCAGCGTGAGGAACGGCGACGGCAGACCCCGGTGCTCGCCCGGAGCCCCGCCACGCAGGTCGTAGCCGTGATAGGCGAGTCCACCGGCGTCGCGGAGCCGCGCCTCCGGGAGGCCGGCGACCGACTCCGCGTGCACCTCCCGAGTCTCGACCCGCGGTCAAGCCCGGACCGAACCGGGCCGTGCGCGCACGGTGGTAGCGCCGAGTCGCGGGCGCGGGCGAGGATGACGCCCGACCACGATCCGAACGAGGGAGACCCATGATCCTGATCAACGTGAAATGGACCGTGCGCCCGGAGTGCGTCGAGCGGTGGCCGCAGATCGTCAAGGAGTTCACCGACGCCGTCCGCGACGAGCCCGGCAACATCTTCTTCGAGTGGGCGCGCTCACTGGACGAGGAGAACACCTTCCTCCTCGTGGAGGCGTTCGCCGACGCCGCGGCCGAGGCGCACGTCAACTCCGACCACTTCCGGAAGTTCACCGCCGAGGCGCCGGACTACGTCGCGACCACGCCGAAGATCATCAACGTGCAGAACGTGCCACAGGACGGCTGGGGCGAGATGGGTGAGGTCGCGCCGCGCTGATCCGACGCCGATCGCTCGTCACCGGTGCAGAGCAGCGCCGCCTGGTGCACAGCGAGGATCGCCGCCTCGGTCTCGTCGGCGCCGAGGCCGAGATCAGCGGCCGTCGTGGCCGAGCCCACGGTGCACAGACGGGCCGCCTCGGTCAGCCTGCACAGGTGCAGCGCGAGATTTCGGCTCTGGTGATAGTAGGTGCGGTGGGCTTCGTCGTCCTCCCGCTCGCGGGACCGCTCGCCACCCGGGGAGTCATCCGCCGGGTTCGTCCGCTCTGGAGCTGAGCAGGTTCCTCGCGGGCACGAGGGGGCTGGCGCCCGACATGACCCCGGGGGGACGTACCCCCTTCGTGCCGATGGACCTGACGTCGGGGCGCCAGACGTGGCACGTTCGGGCCACGTCGACCGCGTCGCGACGTCGACGCCGTCGAATTCCGCTGCCGAGGACAGGACGGCCATGACCGCTGCGACACCGCTGCAAGGATCACCGACCCCGTCGGGCCCGCCCTCCCCGGCGCCGGCTCCGTCGGCGCCGTCCACTCCCCCCGAGCCCGCCTCCACCTCGCAACGGCTGGCCTCCGTCGCGAGCAGTCTGCTGGTGGCCGCGATCGACCGCCTGGCCGCCGCCGCCGCGGACAAAGTGGACGAGCTGAGCGACAAGCTCGACGACGTCGCCTCGGGAGGCGGCGTCGGCATGTCCGCCGCGATCGCCGGGGGCCTCGCGAAGCTGCGCGGCGAGAACCCGGTGTGGGCGGCGATCAAGGCTGGCGTCTCGGCGATGAGCACGCCGACGAAGGTCGTCGTGGGCCTGCTCCTGATCCTGGCCGCGGTCCTCGCGCCCGTCCTGCTCCTGGTGCTCGCCGTCCTGCTCCTGGTCCTCGCGATCGCCGGGGCGTTCTCGGGAGGTGGCCGCTGAGCGGAGCACGCGTCCACCCGGTGCAGCGGACCGTGCAAACCGTTGGGCCGTCCACCATCGTGGCGGACCCCACCTACGATTTTTCGCTCGGCGCGTGGCCCAACCCGGGGACGACGCGCGTGGCGGCCTTGTGCCGAGGCCGACGGCGTTGCCACGCTCCGCGAGTGGCAGGACGCGGCAGGGCGGGCGATAGGGATGCGCTCGCCCTGAGCAGGGTGATCGCGATGGTCAACGACAAGGGCGGCGTGGGCAAGACCTCGCTGGTGGCCAACCTGGCCGGTCAGCTGGCCGCGGCCGGATACCGCTGCCTGCTCGTGGACCTCAACCGCCAGGCCAACCTCGCCGACGACCTGGGGTTCCGTGACGACGATCGCGACGACCAGGGCGCCGCGCTGCTGATGAGCATCATCGGTGGCACCCCGGTCGAGCCCGTCCGCGACATCCGCCCGGACCTGGACGTGGTCCCCGGCGGAGCCCGGCTCTCCGACCTCGTCCCCCTCATGGTGTCGCGCATGCAGGACCGCGGCCGGGAGGCGTTCCGGGCGCTGGCCAACGTCCTCGCCCCGGTGGCGGCGCCCTACGACGTGGTGTTCGTGGACTGCCCGCCGGAATCGGCCATCCTCACCGACCTAGCACTCACCGCCGCGAGGTGGGTCGTCATGCCCACCAAGTCCGACGCCGGCGGGCTCGTGGGCATGCGGCTCGTCGGTGAGCGGTTCGAGCTCGCCCGCGAGCTCAACCCCGACCTGCAGCTCCTCGGGGCCGTGCTGTTCGCGACCGGGACGCGGTCCCGCGTGGTCCACGCCCAGGTCCGCGCCGCCGTGAAGAGCGCGTTCGGCGGACACTCCCCGATGTTCTCCACCTCGATCCGCCACGCGGAGCGCACCGCGCAGGACGCTCGTCGGCTCGGCAAGCTCGCCCACGAGCTCGAGCTGGAGGTCGCGTCGCAACCGGCATGGTGGACGTCGTTGCGGGAGGGGACGAGCGCTCCACCCCGCCTGTCGCCAACGGCGGCGAGCGTGGCCGGTGACTACCGCGATCTCGGGGTGGAGCTGCTGACCCTCCTGCGGGCGGCGGAGCAGGAGACCTCCGACTCGCGACCCTTCGAGGCGGAGGCCACGTCATGACCCCGGACCTGTCCCGCACTTTCGGTCAGCCCCTGACCTCGAGCCTGCGTGGGCTCCTGCCACCCCGTCCCGTCGAGCATCAGGGCGTCGAGGAGCAGGGCGTCGAGGAGCAGGACCTCGAGGAGCAGGACCTCGGAGTCCCGACCGTCGAGGACCCCGTGCCGGGCGCGCCCGCGGCGACCACGTCCCAGGAGGCCGCCATGGCACGTCACGAGCACGCTCCTCCCGCGCCGGGTCAACGCACGAACGGCGTGGGGAGGCGGGGTGCGAGCATCGCGGCGGCCCGCACCCCTCCGATGTCCGCGGGGACGAACAGGAGGTGGGGCACGGCCCGGGTCGCCTCGCGGGAGCACGTCGACCTGCTCGTCCTCCTGGCGCTGGAGCGCGGGGCGGGCGACGGGCGTGCCGTCATCAAACGCCTGCGGACCGACAGCGGGGGCGTCCTCGACGCCCCGGAACGGACGGTCCACCGCACCCTGCACCGGTTGACCCGTAACCGGCTGCTCGTCCGGCGCGTCGATCCCGCATCCGGGCGTCCGTCGTACTCGCTCACCGAGACCGGGCAGCGGTCGACGCGGGCACGGGTGCGCGAGTGGCGCGCGCTGACCCGCGCCGTCGAGTCGATCCTGAGCGAGGACAACACCTGACACGCGGCCGGACGTCCGAGCGGTGCGTCGCGAACGGACCTGGGCGAACTGCTGCGCGGAACCCCGGCGGATCGTCCAGCCTCCGTTCCGGTGTCCTCCATGTGGCTTGCATCACGTTCACGAAGCGCCTAGTGTCGGTGTGACGTCGACCAGGGACGTGGCTGTGCATTCAGCCGCACTCCGGTCCGCGTCCGGCAGACGGAGTGGGACCCGAATGGCCTCGACTCCTCGGGCATTCGGCCACTCCGGCAATTCTCGACGCAGCACGACCGTTCGTGGTAACGAAGTGCGACGGTCGACGTACTGTTCGCCCGGGTGCACCGCCCAAATTGACCTTGTCGGGTTAGCGCGCACCTGTTCTCGTGGATGTAGCGTCCGGCACGCAGAGCGGTGGGCTTCGGTCCTTGGTTCGGCGCAGGGGGACCAACGGTTCGGAGGTGCACGGTGCTCGACCACGATGACGTGACGCGCCACACGGCGCGCGCGATCGAACGGATCCGGCGGACGACGACCGTCCTCGGTGGACGGGGAATCATCTGATGGATGGTGCGAAAGTGGCCGCGGCGATCGTCGGCGGTTACCTGCTGGGTCGGACCAAGAAGCTCAAGTTCGCGATCATGGTCGGGAGTGCGCTCGCCGGGAAGAAGATTTCGACCGATCCCGCACAGCTGCTGTCCCAGGCGACGAAACTGATCGGGAAGTCCCCCGAGCTCCAGCGTCTCAACACCGCGGTCCGCGGCCGGCTAGTCGAGGCCGGCAAGGACGCCGCGCTCGCCGCGGCGAGCTCGCGGATGGAGGCCCTCACCGACAACCTCGTCCAGCGCGTCGAGACGCTGGGGAAGCCGGCGGAAGGCGCCGCGGACGCCGCGGGTCAGGCGGCCGGCCAGGCGGCCGGCGCGGCGGGGGACACCGTCGGGCAGGCCGGCGGCGCAGTCGGTGACGCGGCCGGTTCGGCGGGCAAGGCCGTCGGGGGCGTCGCGAAGCGCGGTCGCACGAAGGCCGCCCCCGACACCGAGGAGATCGACAGCGAGGAGATCGACGGCGAGAAGGCCGACGCCGAGTCCGACGAGGACCTCGCGGCCGATGACGCCGACGAGCAGCTCGACGACGCCGAGGACACCGACGCCGAGGACACCGACGCCGAGGACACCGACGCCGAGGACACCGACGCCGAGGACACCGACGCCGAGGACACCGACGCCGAGGACGCTCCACCGGCCAGGTCGGAGCGGCGCTCCCGACGGACGTCGACGACGAAGAGCGAGAACACCTCCACCCGGAACGGCACGCCGCGCAGGTCGGCGTCGTCCCGGTCCTCGCGGAGCTCCAACGAAGGCTCCGCATCCCGGGGCCGCGCGAACGCCGGTGCGTCGGGTCGACGCTCGGCCGGGAGGACGAATGACTGACGCGACACAGACGCGGGCCTCGAGCAACGGCACGGGGGGGCCCGATACGGACGAGGAGTCGTCCGGGAGCGCACTGCCCACCGAGCGGCTCAAGGAAGCGGCCCAGACCCTCCTCAAGGCCGTCACCGACAAGGCGGTGGGCGCCGCCCTCGACAAGGTCGAGGGGCTCACCGGACGTCTCACGGACGTGGCCGAGAACGGCGGCGTCGGTCTCTCGAGCGCGCTCGGCGGAGGGGCCGCGGCGATGCAGGGCGGCAACCCGGTCACCGGCGCCCTCAAGGCCGGCGCATCCGCGGTGAAGGACAAGGTGACGGGCGCACTCGGGTTCGGCGGCGGTGACGACGGCGACGGCGACGACGCCGAGGGCGGCGGCGACGGGAGCGGCGGCGGCGGGAGCGGCGGCGCCCGCGGGAAGTTCAAGTTCATGAACATCACCGAGTCGGTGGACGTCGGTGTGCCGGTCCGCGTGGTGTACGACCAGTGGACACAGTTCGCGGACTTCCCGAGCTTCATGAAGAAGCTCGAGACCGTCGACCAGGACTCCGACGAGAAGTCGACGTGGAAGGCGCAGGTCTTCTGGTCGCACCGGTCGTGGGAAACCACGATCCGTGAGCAGGTACCGGACAGCCACATCATCTGGGTGTCGACAGGGGCGAAGGGGCACGCCGACGGCTGCGTGTCGTTCCACGAGCTCGCGCCTAACATGACGCGGATCCTGCTGGTCCTCGAGTACTACCCGCAGGGCTTCTTCGAGAAGACCGCCAACCTGTGGCGTGCGGTCGGTCGTCGAGCGCGACTCGAGTTCAAGCACTTCGCCCGGCACGTGACGATGGACACCCTCATCAATCGCGAGGAGCTCGAAGGCTGGCGCGGGGAGATCCGTGACAGCGAGGTCGTGAAGACCCACGAGGAGGCGATGGAGGAGGAGCAGGCGGCCGCCGAGGAGGCCGAGGACGGCGAGGGCGGCGAGCCCGACGGCGAGTTCGACGACGAGTTCGACGAGGACTCCGCGGACGAGTCCGACGACGACCTCGCCGAGGACGACGACCTCGCCGAGGACGACGACCTCGCCGAGGACGACGAGCCGGCCGCGACTGACGACGAGTTCGACGAATCCGAGGACGACGAGCCCGAGGACACGGACAGCGAGCTCGACGACGACGAGGCCGACGACGAGTTCGAGGACGAGGAGTCGGCGCCCGAGCCGGAGCCGGAGCGTCCTCGGCGGCGGGCGCGTCGTCCGCAGCGCACCCCCGCCTGACCCTCCGGGGGTCTGACCCTCCGGGGCCGGCCCCGGGAGTCCACCGGAACCCGTCCGGGCCCGGCACCGCCGGGCCCGGACGGGCCGTTCACAGGGAGAAGAGGCATCGTGACCGTCAGCCAGCGCCAGGGTGGGGGCGTCCAGAAGGCCCCCCAGGGCGGACTCGCCGAGGTCCTCGACCTGATCCTCGACAAGGGTCTGGTCATCGACGTCTTCGTCAAGGTGTCGCTGGTCGGCATCGAGCTCATCACCATCGACGCCCGGATCGTCGTCGCGAGCGTCGACACGTACCTGCGGTTCGCCGAGGCCACCAACCGCCTGGATCTGCACCAGAAGGGGGGCAAGGACCTCGGGGAGTTCATGGGCGGGATCACCGAGAACGCCACCCAGGGTGGCGCGAAAGGCAAGACGAAGGGGATGCTCGACGCCGGGAAAGAGAAATGGGACGAGATCCGCGGTAACGACGAGGAAGAACAGCCGGCGCGCCGCTCGAAGCGCAGCTCGTGAGCGAGGAGACCGCAGTGAGCACCGAGCAGGAGACACCGGGTCGCCGGGTCCTTGGCTCCTACGTCTACGGGATCATCCGGGCGGACACCCGCCTTCCCGACGGTCTCGAGCCCATCGAGAACGGCGACACCCAGGGCGGGCTGGGTCTCGTGACCACCGATGCCCTCGCCGCCGTGGTCAGCGACATCCCCATCGACCGTCCGCTGGGCACGCGGCGCGATCTCATGGCGCACGAACAGGTTCTCAACGCGATCGCGCAGGACTCCCCGGTCCTGCCCATGCGGTTCGGGGCCGTGGTGACCGACGACGACGCCGTCGCCGACGAGCTGCTCGCGCCGCACCAGGACTACTTCGTCCGCGCCCTCGACAGCATGGAGGGCCTCACCGAGTTCTCGCTGCGCGGTGACTACGACCAGGAGGCCGTGCTCACGCGGATCGTCGAGGACGACCCGGAGATCCAGCAGCTGCGCGAGCGCATCGCCGGGGTGGACGAGGATGCGAGCTACTACGACCGCATCAAGCTGGGCGAGGCCATCTCGGGGTCGATGGATCGGCTTCGGGAACAGGACGCGAACGCCACCCTCGACGCGCTCGAGCGCTTCGCCGTCGCCACCTCGGTGAAGGAGGTGACCGGGGAGAACGGGGCCGTCCACGTCGCGTTCCTCGTCCGCCGTGACCACCGCACCGACTTCGAGCGGGCCGTCGACGACCTCGGAGATGCCTGGAGCGGGCGCGTGAACCTGCGTCTGGTCGGACCGACCGCGGCGTTCGACTTCCTGCCCGAGTACGAAGCTCCCGAGCAGGGCGCAGACTGAGCCCGTGGGTCTCTTCACCGAGCTGCTCCTGCTCCCTCTCGCGCCGGTACGCGGTGTGACCTGGGTGGCCGAGCAGGTCCAGCAACAGGTCGAGCACCAGCTCTACGACCCCGGCGTGATCCGCGGTCAGATCGACGATCTCGACGCGGCCTTCGAGCACGGCGAGATCACCGAGGAGGAGCGCGACGACCAGCAGGAAGTGCTGCTCCAGCGTCTCGTGCCCGGCAGCGGGGACGACGGGCCCGAGGCCACCCACGACTCGGCGGGAGGCCCGGCGTGACGCGCTCGTCGGACCGGCCGGCGCGTCCCCGCCGGCGCACGGACGCGGAGGAGACGAGCGAGGAGACGGAGCGTCCCACCCGGCGCCGACGTGCCGACGACAGCAGCGGGAATGGGGAGCGTCCGGCCCGTCCTCGTCGGCAGGCCGCGGACGAGGAGGACGCCCCGCAGTCGGAGACCCCCCGCCGTCGGCGTCGTGCACGGGACGCGGACGCGGAATCGGACGGGGGCCGGCCCCCCGAGGACAGCGATGGCGGTGGCGAGGGCACGGCGTCCGACGGGACCGATCGCGCACCTCGACGCCGTCGCAGCGCCGCGACGGCCGACCAGGAGCGCCCCCGCCGTCGGACCAGCCGCACGGTCGAGGAGAGCGAACCGGAGGACACCGAGGACGAGGACGTCGAGCCGGAGGACAACGAGGACGTCGAGCCGGAGGACGACGAGGACGTCGTGGCCGAGGACGAGGCAGAAGAGGCAGACGAGGACCACGCCGAGGAGTCCGAGCCGGAGGCGCCGAAGCGCCTCCCGGCCCGACAGGTCGCCCGGTGGGCGGCCGAGCAGGTCATGGAGATGACCGGCAAGGAGAGCGAGAGCGTCATCTCCGTGCGTCGCACCGACGACGGCTGGAACGTCGGTCTGGAGGTCGTGGAGAGCTCCCGGATCCCCTCCTCCACCGATCTCCTCGCCATCTACGAGGCGGAGATGGACGACCAGGGCGAGCTGATCAGCTACAAGCGGATCAAGCGCTACACCCGCGGTCGCGGCGACGACGAGTGAGACCTGCGCGAGCCGACCCGACGGGAGGAGACCGATGAGCGACCCGGTGCGGTGGTCGGGTCAGATGCCCCCGGCACGTGGACAGCAACAGCAACAGCAGCCGTCGTCGAACGACGGCACCAACCTTGCGGACATCCTCGAACGGGTGCTGGACAAGGGCATCGTCATCGCCGGGGACATCCAGATCAATCTTCTCGACATCGAGCTCCTGACCATCAAGCTCCGGCTGATCGTGGCCTCGGTGGACCGCGCGAAGGAGATGGGCATCGACTGGTGGGAACGGGATCCCACCCTGTCCTCGGGTCACCGCGAGCTCGAGGACGAGAACCAGCGTCTGCGCCGCAGGCTGGAGGCCCTCGAGGGGGCTGCGCCGGACGTGCTCGAGACGGAGGACGTCGAGGAGGACACCGCGGAGGTCTCCGAGGACTCCGACGACGTCGACGACGGGTCGGCGGACGAGGAGCCCGCACCCGCGGCGCCGCGGCGCCGTCGGAGGCCGACCACGGAGGCTCCGCGGACGCGCTCCACGAGGAGGCCGCGGTCGTGAGCGACACCGTCTCCTACGTCTATGCCGTGGTCCGGGACGCCGACGAGCGGGCGATTGAGGGGATCCGGGGCGTCGGGGGGGCGAGCGTGCGCCTCGTCGGCGCCGGCGACCTGCGGGCGGTGGTCAGCGACGCCGACCGCTCCGAGTTCGAGGAGCGCGCGCTCGACGAGCGCCTCGAGGACCTAGCGTGGCTGACCACGACGGCGCGCGCCCACCATTGCGTCGTCGACACGGTGGGGCGGACGCAGCTCGTGGCGCCGCTGTCGCTGGCCACGGTCTACTACGGCGACGACCGGGTCCGCGAGATCCTCCACTCCGGCCGGGAGGCCTTCGGCCAGGTCCTCGACCGGCTCGCGGGGCGGTCCGAGTGGGGCGTCAAGGCCTACGTCCGGCCCCGGACGGAGCGGTCGGGGCGGTCCGGTCCCGACGACGCCGCGCGCCCGCGGTCCGGCGCGGACTACCTCCGACAGCGTCGCGACGCCCTCCGGAACACCGAGGCGGAGTCCGACGAGGAGCGTCGCGAGGCCGACGAGGTGCACCGGGCCGTCGCGGAACTCGCCGTCGACGACCGCCGCCTGCGGCTCCAGGACGCGACGCTGGCCGAGACGTCCGACCGGATGGTGCTCAACGGCGCCTACCTCGTCCCGACGGCGTCCGCGCCGGGGGTCGCGGCCCTCGTCGACTCCTTCGGCGACCACCCGCGGCTCCGCGTCGAGCTGACCGGGCCGTGGGTGCCCTACTCGTTCGCGCAGGCGGCCGGCCCGTGAGCGGCGACGGGCTCGAGCGCCGTTCCACGTCGCTCTTCGGCGACCAGGAGGTGGCGCTGGTCGACCTGCTCGACCGGCTGCTCGCGGGCGGCGTCGTGCTCACCGGGGACATCACGATCTCGCTGGCCGGTGTCGATCTGGTGCGCGTGTCGCTGCGCGCCCTCATCACCTCGATCGCGCCGGTCGAGCGTCCGAGCCGGGTGTCGAGGACGACCGTGGACTCCGTCGTCGACCGGCCCGGGTCCGACCGAGCCCGGCTCACCCGCGGCGATGGCTGAGCCCGACGGGGCGGGCCGCCGCGTCGAGATCGACAAGGACGCCGTCCGCCGGGACCTCATGAAGCTCGTCCTGACCATCGTGGAGCTCCTGCGCCAGCTCATGGAGCGCCAGGCCATCCGCCGCTTCGACCAGGGCGATCTCGACGAGCAGCAGGAGGAGGATCTCGGCACGTCGCTGATGCTGCTGCAGGAGGCGATGGACGAGCTCACCGAGCAGTTCGGCCTCACCGCCGCGGACCTCAACCTCGACCTCGGGCCGCTGGGCCCGCTGCTGCCGCGGGAGCGCTAACCCGACGCCGAGGTCGGCACCCAGAAACGCAGCTTGACCCCGCGCCGGTCCTCCAGTTCGCCGCCGTTGGCCTCGATGACGCGGCGGGACGCCTCGTTGTCGACGTCGCAGGTGACGAGCAGCTCGTCGATCCCCAGGGCCGCGGCGAACGGCAGAGTCTCGGCGAGCATCGCCGTCGCGTGGCCGCGGCGGCGGTGTGGGGGCACCACGTGGTAGCCCAGGTGACCGCCGACCTCCCACAGCGCGGGGGTGAGCCGGTGCCGGAGGTGGACGCGCCCGAGGTACTCCACGCCCGCGACCCACCACAGGTGTGTCGCGGGGACCAGCCCCCGCGGCCGGGGGCTGTCCTCGAGGCGGTCGGCGCGCAACCCGTCGACGTAGGCGGGGAGCTCGGCGTCGGCGAGCCCGACGACGTCGGCGAGGTAGGCGTCCATCCCGTCGTCACCGAAGGCACGCGCGGCAGCCCGGAGCGACGGGGCGACGGCCACCCGCGGCGTCTCGAGGCGGGCCTCGAGGTGGTGCACGGGGACGTGGGCCATGCCGTCACGGTCCTCCCCGGCGCTCGCCCGTGCGAGCGGGCGTCGGGAGCGCGGGTTCATGGCCAGCGGGACGTTGAGGGGCATCGCGCGGGCCACCGCGTCGTGCCCGCTCTCCCCGTGGGGGAACGGGCACGACGCGGGCCGGGCGAGGAAGGCCGCGAGCGCCTCGGGGAACTCCTTGTGCATCTCCTCGCGGGTGCGGCCGTCGCCGTCGCCGTAGTCGACCTCGACGAGCCGCTCGTCGACCTGGACGACGAGCCCGGCGGCCCGCACGGTCGGGGCGGCGGTGCGCCGCGCGCGGGACAGCCCAGAGGTGACGACGGCATCGAGACCCGCTCTTGACGCCCACTCGGCGAGGGCGTCGGCCTGGCGCAGACCCCGCTCGGTGAGCGCGACATCGGAGCGTCCGGCGTAGCGGTTGTCGGCGTGCCATTCGGTCTCGCCGTGGCGCACGAGCACGAACTCGGTCACGTCCACCCCCGCCCGGCGAGGGCAGCGCGGAACGCTTCGTAGCGCTCCTGCAGCGCAGGATCCGCGTGCGGCTCGACGACCTCGGCGATCCGCACCATCGCCGACGCCGCCACGGCGACGTCCGGCCCACCGCCGTCCCCGGCCGCGTCGGCGTCCACCCCCGCCCGCGCCAGCAGGGCCATCCCGAACGCCGGCTCGGCCGTCTCCGGCACCTGGGCGGCGACGCCGAGCAGGTCGGCCCGACGACCGGTCCACCAGCGGTTGCGGGTGGCGCCGCCGCTGACGGTGTAGTCGCCGGAGACCTCGGCGCCGAGCGCCGCGAGATGCTCGACCGCCATCCGCTCGACGCAGGCGACGCCCTCGCAGAGAGCGGCGAACGCGGCGTCCTCCCCGACGGCGCCGACCAGCTCGGAGAGCGGGCGGGTGCGGCCGCCGTCGAGCCAGAACCCCTCCGCGTCCTCGGCCGCGAACGGGAACCGCTCGCCCCTCCCGGCCAGGGGATAGGCCACGGGCACGGTGCCCGGCGGGTCCGCGGCCAGCCGCGCGGTGATCGCGTCGAACCGCTCGGGATCGATCAGGTCCGCGAGCACCCCCGCCCCGGTACTCGACGCCCCCCCGGGCAGCCACCAGCCGCCCTGCGGCGCACGGTGGCTGTAGACCGTGCCGGCGGGATCGTGCACCAGCGACGTGGTGACCCCCTTGAGCACCAGGGTCGTCCCGAGCACCGCGTTCCACGCCCCCGGGGTCACCGCGCCCGCCCCGAGCTGGGCCGCGCAGCCGTCGGTCATCCCGGCCCGGACCGGCGTGCCCGCGCGCAGGCCGGTGGCCGCGGCAGCGTCCGGGCCCACGACGCCGAGGGCGGCGCCCGGGGCGACGACCACGGGCAGGGTGTCCGGCTCGACGCCGAGCTCGGCGAACACCTCGACGGGCCAGCGGTGGTTCTCGGCGTCGTACCCGGTCTTGAGCGCGGAGCTGGAGTCGGTGGCCACCGGCCGCCCCACCAGCCACCGCGCGACGACGTCGGTCTGATGAGCCACGTGGGCTCGCGGGGTCGTCCGTCCGGCCGGCTGCCCGGCGAGCAGCGCCAGCAGCGTCGGCAGCGCCCACGTCGTGCCGATCCGCAGGCCGAGGCGGCCCCACGTCGCGGCGCCGGCGTCCCGGGCCGCGGCGGCGTGCGCGCTCCCGCGGCCGTCGTCGTACATCACCCCGGGGGTGAGGGCCGCTCCGTCGTCGTCGACGAGCGCGACGGTGCCCGACGTCGCGTCGACGGCGAGCCCCGCCACCGTCCCCGCTCCCACGGTGGCCACGACCTCGGCGAGCGCCTCGGAGCTGCGGTCGCACCATGTGTGTGGGTCCTGCTCGTGGCGCGCCGTCCCGTCGGGCCCCTCCCATCGTGTGCTGCGCAGGGGTCGCGACGCCGAGGCGAGGACGGTCCCGGCGTCGTCGGCTGCGAGCGCGCGGACGCTCTGGGTGCCGAGGTCGACGCCGATCCAGGTCCGTCCCGCGCTCACCGCACCGCCCCTTCCTCAGGCGGTCGTGGGCTCGGCGCCCGAGCCGGTGGACACCGGCGCCCGGCGGATGACGCCGGGGTCGATGTCGGAGCGGATGACGAGGGAGAGCGCGGCGACGAGCAGGTACATCACGCAGTAGGCGATGACGACGCCACCGCCGCCGAAGAGTGGGAAGAGCAGCGTGACCGTGAGCGGCCCTAGGAGGGCCGCGCCGCCGGCGCCGGTGTTGAGGATGGCGAGCGCGGCGCCCTTGTCCTTGAGCGCCACCATCGAGGGCATGAGCGCCGAGAGCGGGACGAACCCGGCGAGCACGACGCCGTAGACCGCACCCAGGGTCGCGGTGACCCCGAAGCTCTGCGAGGCGATCGCGCCGAAGTACCAGAGCGGAACGGCGACCGCGCAGCCCAGACAGCCGAACACCGTGACCGTGCGCCGCCAGCCGAAGTGGTCCCCGAAGACGCCGAAGAACAGGTTCGCGCCGATGTTGGCCGCGTAGGCCATGGTCGCGAGCACGGCGACCTGCGCGGTGGTGAGGAAGCCACCGCCGGGGGTTGCGGGACCGAAGACGAAGGGGAACATCGCGAAGAAACCGTACTGCGGGGCGGTGTTCACCAGACGCACGAAGAAGCCGGCGATGGTCCGCTTGTCGCGCCAGAGGATGTCGATGCCCTCGGTGAGCCGCCGCAGGCTCGTCGGGTTGGCGGTCGAGGCGTCGGCGATGGGGCGCAGGCCCTGCGGCTCGGTGACCGCGAAGCAGCCGATCGCCGCGCCGAGGGCGACGAGGACCAGCGACAGGACGAGCGTGCCGTACTCGCTGATCCCCAGGGGGCCGACGGCGAGCGCGGCGAACCCCGCGCCGAGCGTCGGGAGGCCTCCGGTGAACGCGAACCAGAACCAGCCCGCCGCCGAGCCGCGCATCCGCGGCTTCGAGATGGTCTGGATCCAGACCAGGAAGGAGAAGGCGAACAACGGATAGGCGAGCCCACGCACGGCGTAGACCGTGATGATCAGCGCGGCGTTCTGGGCGGGGATCGCGACGAAGAGGAAGACCACCTCGAGCACGAGCCAGATCCCGGCGCCGAGCCACATCACGCGCCGCGGCCCCCAGATCGCCGAGAGCGTTCCGGAGAACCACGACGCGATCAGCGCCGCGACCCCGTAGAGGGTGACGGTGGCGAACGAGGCCTGGGCGCCGTCCAGGCCGCCGCCGGCGGGGTCGGCGAGGTAGGCCGACAGGAAGCTGGTCTCCACGCCGTCGCCGACCATGAAGATCAGGACGCCGACGAAGCCCCAGCGCAGCGGGTGGGGGATGCCGATCCGTTCGATGCCGGTCAGGGGTCGAACCTCGGTGCTCTGGCTCATGCGTGCCCTCCACGGTGTGTGCGGCGACTCACATGTACCAAGAATGATGTTATCTACACAAGGCTCATCGCAGATCCGTGGGCTCCGCGACGATGACCGGGAGGTGCTCGCGCATCTCGGCGAGGAGGTCGGGGTCGGTCGCGGCGTCGACGACGAGCGCGTCGAAGCCGGCGAGTGGCCGGAGCTGGTGCAGCGCCCGCCGGGGCGCCTTGCTGGAGTCCATGAGCAGGACCGAGCGGGCCGCGGCGTCGAGCATGGCCCGCTTGACCATGACGATCTCCTGCTCCTGGTGGTAGGTCATCGAGCCCGTCATCGACGAGGTCGAGACGAACACCGCGTCGACGCTCATCGCGGCGATCGACTCCATGCAGGCGATCCCGTTGAACGAGTCGTGGGTGCGCGAGTACTCGCCGCCGAGCGCGATGAGCCGAACCTCCCCCATCTCCTTGAGCATCTCCAGGGCGGGGAGGTAGTTCGTCACCACGGTGAGCGGTCCGACCTCCGGGAGGAGCCCGACCAGCGCCAACGCCGTCGTCGAGTCGTCGACCAGGATCGAGGAACCGGGCTCGACCTGGGCGAGCGCGGCCCGCGCGATCGCGGCCTTCTCGGCGAGGCGCACCGTGCGCCGGTACTCCGAGTGCGACTCGAACACCGACGTCGGCTGCGCCGACACCCCGCCCCGGAACTTGCGCACCAACCCGCGTCGCGCCAGCTCGTCGACGTCGCGGTGCACGGTCATGAGGCTCACCCCCGTCAGCTCCACGAGGTCGGCGGCGCTGGCGGAGCCCGCGGCGAGGACGTGCTCGACGATGCGCTGCTGACGCGCGGTGCGCGCGTGGACGGCGCGCCCCGAGGACTCCTTCGACGAGGTCACGCGCTCCAGCATCGCGGACCGCCCCGCACGGGTCGGCGGTGCCCGGCCGGACGGCCCCGAGCATGAACCCGACCCCAACCAACCCCTTCCGTGATCACAACATCGATGTTAATTTCGCAGAGCCGCCGGGAGGAGATTCACCGATGACGACCGACTCGCCGCCTGCGACGCGGACCGCCGTGGCCGCCGTGGTGTTCGACCTCGACGGGGTGCTCATCGAGAGCGAGCACCTGTGGGAGGAGATGTGGACCCGCTACGCCGCGCGGTTCGGCGCCACCTGGACCGGTGCGGACACCGTCGCCCTGCAGGGGATGAGCGCCCCCGAGTGGTCGGCGCGCCTCGCCGAGCACGCGGGCGGCGGCGAGAGCGCCGCGGAGTGCGAGCGTGCCGTGGTCGACGACATGGTCACCGCGCTCGACACGGGTCGCATGGAGCCCTACCCCGGAGCGGCCACCATGGTCCGCGAGGTCGCCGCGCGCGTCCCGACCGCGCTGGCCACCTCGGCACCGCGCCGCCTCGTCGACGCGGTGCTCGACCGCCACGGCCTGACCGCGTCGTTCGGCGCCACGGTCTCCAGCGCGGAGGTCGACCGCGGCAAGCCGAACCCCGACGTCTACCTCGAGGCCGCCCGACGCCTGCGCGTCGACCCGCGTGCCTGCGTGGGCGTCGAGGACTCCAGCAACGGCCTGCGCGCCGCGCACGCGGCGGGCATGACCGTCATCGCCTTGCCCAACCCCACCTACCCGCCGAAGCCCGACGCCCTGGAGCTCGCGAGCCGCGTCGCCGACGGCGTCCCGGCCGCGCATCGCGAGATCCTCTCCCTGCTCGACGGAGTGCCCGCGTCGACGAGCACGGTGGGGAGCGCGCGGTGACCGGCACCCGGCCGACCACGCTCTCCGACCCGTCCACGTTCAAGGCGCGCTGGATCGACGGCCTCGTCGCCGCGTACTCCCGCACGGTGCGCAAGGCCCCCGACGCGTTCGGCGTGCTCGCCCGCGACGCCCCGCGGCGGGGGAAGGTCGCGGTGATCATCGGCGGTGGGTGCGGGCACTACCCCGCGTTCGCCGGGCTCGTCGGCCGCGGGCTCGCCGACGCCGCGGTGGTCGGCGACGTGTTCACCAGCCCGTCCGCCGAGCAGGCCTACCGGACGGCCAAGGCCGTCGACGGTGGCGCCGGGGTGCTGTTCAGCTACGGCAACTACTCCGGCGACGTCATGCACTTCGGGCTCGCCGCGCGCCGGCTCGCCGCCGAGGGCATCGTCTCGCGCACCGTGCTCGTCACCGACGACGTGGCCAGCGCCCCGGAGGAGTCGGCCGGGACCCGGCGCGGGGTCGCGGGCGACTTCTTCGTCTTCAAGGTCGCGGGCGCCGCGGCCGAGCGCGGCGACGACCTCGACGGGGTGGCCGCCGTCGCCTCGCACGCCAACGACATGACCTGGACCTTCGGCGCCGCGCTCGGCGGATGCACGCTGCCCGGCGCGACGGAGCCGCTATTCACCGTGGCGCGCGGGGAGATCGAGCTCGGCCTGGGCATCCACGGTGAGCCGGGCATGCGCACCGCCGAGGCGATGGACGCCCACGAGCTCGCCGACACCCTCGTCGACCAGCTCCTGCCCGCCCTGCCGTCGGGTGGCGACGGGCGCGTCGCGGTGCTGCTCAACGGTCTCGGCTCCACCGCCTACGAGGACCTCTTCGTCACCTACGGCCGCGTCCACCGGCGGCTGCTCGACGCCGGCCTGCGCCCGCACCGCCCCGAGGTCGGCGAGTTCGTGACCTCGATGGACATGGCGGGCATCTCGCTGACCCTCATGCCCCTCGACGACACGCTCGCCGAGCTCTACGACGCCCCGTGCGAGACACCGGGCTTCCGCCTCCCCGCGGGGGGCAGCCTCGCCGACGCCTCCCACGACGCCAGCGATGGCGCTTCGCTGACGTCGAGCGGCAGCGAAGCGCCATCGCTAGCACCGAGGCTCGACGACACCGACCCCGGGGCCGGCGGGGTCACCGCCGCCGTGCTCACCGCGGCGCTCGAGGCGGTCACGGCGGCCGAGGACGAGCTCGGGCGCCTCGACGCGATCGCCGCCGACGGCGACCACGGGCAGGGCATCGTGCGCGGGATGCGTGCCGCGGTCGTCGCGGCCCGCACCGCGGACGTCTCGGGTGACGGCTCGCGAGACGTCGGCGCCGCCCTGCTCGCCGCGGGCACCGCCCTCGCCGACGCCGCCGGCGGGGCGTCCGGCGCGCTGTTCGGCCTGCTGCTCACCGAGACGGGCGGACGGTTGCAGCCCGCGGGCGACGACGCGGTGACGCTCGGCGCCCTCGCCGCCGCGGTCGCCGCGGCCCAGGACGCCGTGACCGGCCTCGGCGGGGCCCGCGTCGGCGACAAGACCATGGTCGACGCGCTCGCAGCGTTCGCCGACGGGCTGCGCGCGGCCACCGACGAGGGGGCGTCGCTGCCCGACGGGTTCCGCTCCGCCGCCGAGGCGGCCCACCGCGCCGCCGAGGGGACCGCCGAGCTCACCGCATCGGTCGGTCGGGCCGCGCGGCTCGGAGACCGCGGCAGGGGCAGCGCCGATCCCGGCGCCACGTCGCTCGCGCTCATGGTCGGCGCCGCCGCGGGCGTAGTGGCGCAGCGCTGCGCCGACTCGCCGCGAGGGGCCTGACATGCGCGGACTCCGGGTCGTCGTGGCCGCGGACAACGCGGGTGTGGCGCTCAAGGACACCCTCGCCGAGCTGATGCGCGGGGACGAGAGGGTCACCGAGGTGACCGACCTCGGCGTCCCCGACGACTCCGACGACCGCGCCTACCCGCTGCTGGGGCTGGCCGGGGCGGAGGCGGTCGCCGAGGGCCGCGCCGACCGGGCCGTCCTCGTGTGCGGCACCGGGATCGGCATGGCCATCTCGGCCAACAAGGTCGAGGGCGTGCGGGCCACCGTCGCCCACGACTCCTACTCCGCCGAGCGCTCGGTGACGTCCAACGACTGCCAGGTGCTCTGCATGGGTGGGCGCGTCATCGGACCCGAGCTGGCCAAGAGGATCGTCGACGAGTGGCTCGGGTACGAGTTCGACCCCTCCTCGGCGAGCGCGACCAAGGTCGCCCACATCACCGACTACGAGAAGACCCACCACAGCTAGGAGCCCGACGATGCGCATCCTGGCCGCGGGCGACCACTTCGTCGCCCCGCAGCTGTTCGACGACGCCCTGCGCGACGAGGTGGGCGCCGGGCCCGACGGCGAGAGCCACGAGATCGTCCACCTCACCTCCGGCTGGCCCGAGGAGCCCTTCGGCCCCGTCGGGGACGGCGACTCGGTGGTCGAGGAGGCCTCGGGCACCGAGGACGACCTCATCGACGCCCTCGACGGCGTTCGGGTCTGCGTCACGCAGATGGCGCCGTTCACCGCGCGGGTCTTCCAGGCCCGCCCCGAGCTGGAGATGCTCGCGGTGTGCCGCGGCGGGCCGGTGAACGTCGACCTCGCCGCTGCCGACCGGTGCGGGGTCGCGGTGGCTCAGGCGCCGGGGCGCAACGCGGCGGCGGCCGCCGAGTACGCGATCGGGCTGATGCTCGCGGCCCTGCGCCGGATTCCGCTGGCCGACTCCGAGCTGCGGGCCGGACGCTGGCGCGGTGACTTCTACGCCTACGACGAGGCCGGTGTCGAGCTCGACGGCGCGACCGTCGGCCTCGTGGGCTACGGCGCGATCGGGCGCATCGTGGCCCGCGTCCTGCGCGCCTTCGGCGCCACCGTCCTCGTCGCCGACCCCTACACCGACCGTGCCACCGCCTACACCGACGGCGTCCGGCTGGTCGAGCTCGACGAGCTGGTCCGGACGTCCTCGGTGATCTCCCTGCACGCCCGGCTCACCGAGGAGACCCGTGGCATCGTCGGCGCCGCCGAGATCGCGGCGATGCCCGAGGGCACGGTGCTGGTGAACACCGCGCGCGGCGGGCTGCTCGACGACGACACGCTCCCGGACGCCCTGCGTTCCGGTCGCCTCGGCGGGGTCGCCCTCGACGTCTACGACACCGAACCCCCGCCGCCCGACTGGCCCCTGTACTCCGCGCCGAACGTGGTCGCCACCCCGCACCTCGCGGGCGCAACCCGCCAGACGGCACGGCGCGCCGCACGGATCGTGGCGGGCGAGGTCGGGCGTTTCCTGCGCGGCGAGCGCCTGGCGCACCCGTCGAACGATGCGGGGAAGAGGGTCAACTCGTGATCATCGGCGTGGACGTCGGCACCTCGATGACCAAGGCCGACGCCTACGACGAGCACGGCGCGAAGCTCGCGTCCGCCGAGCGGCCGTCACGGCTCGAGCAGTTCGGGGACGGCCGCGTCGAGCAGGATCTCGAGGACGTCGTCGCTTCGGTCGCCGACGTCATCCGCCGGGTCGTCGGGGAGGGTGAGGAACCGGTGCGCGCGCTCGCGCTCACCGGGCAGGGCGACGGGCTGTGGCTGCGCGACGCCGACGGCTTCGCGGTCCGGCCGCCCATCTCCTGGCTCGACGACCGCGCCGGCGGCGTCGTGCGCCGCTGGCAGGACGACGGCACGGTCGCCGAGGTCTACCGCCGCACCGGCTCCGGGCTCTTCTCGGGCTGCCACGCGCCGCTGCTCGTGGCGCTGGGCCGCGACGAGCCCGAGTCGCTGGAGCGCGCCGCCGTCGCCGGCTACTGCGTCGACGCCCTCGTCCAGCGGCTCACCGGGGAGATCACCGTCGACGTCTCGGACGCGTCGCTGCCCTTCCTCGACGTCGTCTCGCGCACCTACGACGAGGCGGCGATCGCGGCCTGCGGGCTGACCGACCGCCGACGCCTGTTCGCCGATCCCGCGCCGGCCGGGTCGGTGTTCTCCCTCGACCGTCGGGGCGCGGAGATCACCGGGCTGCCCGAGGGCACGCCGGTCACCGGGGGCCCCTTCGACCTCCCGTCCTGCGCGGTCGGGGCCGGCCTGTCCCGACCGGGTGATGCGCTGCTCATCATCGGGACCACGCTGGCCTGCGAGGTCTTCACCGATCGCGCCCCCGGTTCGATTCCTGGCCACGACCGCACCGAGTCCGGCACCGCCGCCGAGCCCGCCGGGATGTGGCTGTGCACCCCGGACCCGCAACGGTGGCTCCGCGCGATGCCGGCCATGGTCGGGACCGCGGGCCTGGACTGGCTCCTCGACGTCCTCGGCGTCGGCATCGACGCGCTCGCGGGCCTGCTCGACGGGACCCGCCCCGGCGCGGGCGGGGTCTCGGCGCTGCCGTTCCTGTCCGCAAGCGGCGAGCGTGCCCCGTTCGTCGACACCCGCGCCCGCGGCCAGATCGAGGGCGTCACCCTCGCCACCGGGCGCGGCGACGTGGTGCGGGCGGTGTGCGAGGGCATCGCCTACACCGCCCGGAGCTGCTTCGATCGGGCCGCGTCGTCGGCCGGCGGACAGGGCCGCCTCGTGGCGTGCGGCGGCGGGTCGCGCTCCGCACCGTGGGCCCAGATCTTCGCCGACGTGCTCGAACGCCCGCTCATCGTGCCCGACGACCCGGGGCTGGGCACCCGCGGCGCCGCGGTCACCGCGGCCCGCGCCCTCGGCGACGACCTCGACCCCGCCACCTGGGCGGCGCCGTCGCGCACCGTCCACCCGGACCCGGACGCGCGGCACTGCTACGACGACGGCTACGCCCGCTACCGGGCCCACGTCGACGTCGCCCGCGACTTCTGGGCCCGCCAGGCGGAGGGGTTCTCCCGCCGACAGACCTCATCCCCCACCCTCACGACCCAGGACGGCCGAGCATGAGCAGCGCGCTATTCGACCTCACCGGCCACACGGTGCTCGTCACCGGCGCCGCCAGCGGCATCGGGCAGCGGGTCGCCGTCGGCCTCGCCGAGGCCGGCGCCGACGTCTCGTGCGTCGACCTCGCCGCCGGGCACGCCGCCGCGGAGGAGACCGCCGCGCGCATCGACGCCCTCGGGCGTCGGTCGGTGGTGCTCGACGCCGACGTCACCGACGCCGACGCGCTCGACGCGGCCGTCGCGGCCCACGAGCGCGCCCTCGGACCCCTCGCCGGCGCGGTCAACTGCGCGGGGATCAACCACGGTGCGCACGCCGAGGAGATGGACCCGGCCGACTTCCGCCGCGTCGTCGACGTCAACCTCACCGGCGTGTTCCTGTCCTGCCGGGCCGAAGCCCGCCGGATGCTCGACCACGGCGCCGGCGCGATCGTGAACATCGCGTCCATGTCGGCGACCATCGCCAACCGCGGCCTCTGGCAGGCGCATTACAATGCCTCCAAGGCGGGCGTGAAGCACCTGACGACCACGCTCGCGCTGGAATGGGCGCAGCGCGGCGTCCGCGTGAACGCGCTGAGCCCGGGCTACATCGAGACGCCCCTGATCGCGGGCCCGGAGTGGGCGGACAAGAAGGAGGGCTTCGCGCGCGACACCCCGATGGGCCGGATGGGGACCCCCGACGACCTGGTCGGTCCGGTGGTGTTCCTGCTGTCCGAGGCGGCCGCCTACGTGACCGGCGCCGACCTGCTGGCCGACGGCGGGTTCACCGGGTGGTGAGCCTGCTCCTGCGCGAGACGCGGGAGGACGTTCTCGCCTGCGCGCGACGGATGGTGCGCGACGGGCTGGTCGTCGGGACCTCGGGCAACGTCTCCGCGCGGGTCGGCGGCCTCGTCGCCGTGACGCCGAGCGGCGTGGACTACGAGACGCTCACGGTCGACGACGTCTGCGTCGTCGATCTGGACGGGACCGTCGTGGACGGGGTGCTGCGACCCACGAGCGAGCTCCCGCTGCACCTCGTGTGCTACCGGCGACACGGCGCGGGCGCGGTGGTGCACACGCACTCCACGGCGGCCGTCGCGGTGTCGCTGCTCTGTGACGAGGTGCCCCTGGTGCACTACCAGACGGCGATGTTCGGCGGTGGGGTCGCGGTGGCCCCCTACGCCCCGTTCGGGAGTCCGGAGCTCGCGGAGAACGTGTCGGCCGCGCTCGCCGCCCGCACCGCGGCGGTCATGCGCCACCACGGGACGGTGTGCCTGGCCCCGACGCTCGGGAAGGCCTACGACGGCGCGCGGCAGCTCGAGTGGATGTGCGACGTGTGGCTGCGGGCGCGTGCGGTGGGGTCGCCGTCGCTGCTCACCACCGGCCAGGTGGACGAGGTCGTCGGGCGGATGGCCGGCTACGGCCAGCCCGCGCCCGCCCCGACGCCACCCGCCACGAGGTAGGGAGGCGACGCGTCATGCCGGGTCCAGCTCCACCACCTGCACGACCCAGCCCCCGGCGGGAGTCGCCGCCAGGGAGACCGGGTCGACGTCCTCGGCGCCCGTGGGACCGCGGACCTCGAGCGCCATCGACGCCTTGAACACCCCGTCGGAGCTCGTCTGGAACTGCTCGGCGAGGCCGGTCGGCGGGTCCATCCGCGTCACGCCGGCGGTGGTGGCGTAGTACAGCAACGGGGCGGTCGACGTCTCGACGGTCACGGCCGGGACCGCCATCGAGCCGCCCTGGCCCTTCTCTTCGGCGCGCACCACGACGGTGGCGACGTTCGACCAGGCGGTGATGATCTTGCCGCCCGGCAGGTCGGTGGAGAAGGCGTAGGTCGCCGGCTCCTCGGAGTCCGCGACGTGGGTCCACAGCTCCGCGGTCTCGGCGCCGTCGGGCGTCACCGGGGTCGCCGCGATGCGTGTCCACCCCTGCGGGGCCCGTAGCGCTCCGGGTCCCCGGTAGTGGATCTGCGCGACCAGGACGTCCCCGTCCTCCGTCCCGGGGGGCCGCGAGAGGACGAGGTCGGTGCCCGGATCGACGCTGTCGTAGCCCACCGAGCGCAGCCCGGGCAGGAACGGCACGGTGAGCACGACGACGATGGCGCAGATGAACCCGACTACGGCGAGCGTCGCGGCGGTCCGCCGCAGGACCGTCGGGCCGGGGGCCGCGGACGGGGGCAGGGCGGCGAGGGCCACGAGGACGACCGCGAGCACGGCCGCGAGCCCCACGAGCCCCGTCGAGAGGGTCGAGCGGTGGCCGCGGACCACGACGTCGGCGACCGCGACGACGAGAGCGAGAAGGCCCGCGACGAGCCCGACGCCGAGGAGGGCCCGCCGCGGTCGGGGTGGAGTGGCCGGGCGCAGGACCCCGACGACCACCGCCGTCACCGCGGCGAGGAGCAATCCCGAGAGCGGAAAGCCGACGAGGACGAGCACGAGCGCCAGGAGGGTCGCCACCGCGAGCGCGACGGCGACGGCGTTCCGGGTCCTCACAGCTTCTACCCCTTGCGGACGGTGTCGGTGGACGCGATGTGAACAGCGGTCGCCCGATGGTGTCGTGCGCGGGAGCCCGATCGTTTCGGCGGCCGCACGACGGTCGTCGACCGGTGCGCGGACGTGACTAGGCTCGCTCCCCCCGACCACCGACGAAAGGGCCCCGATGGAGATCATCTCGAGCGTTGCGGACCTGCGTGCCGCCATCGGCAAGGAGCTCGGGCCGGGGGAGTGGTTCACCGTCGAGCAGTCCCGGATCGACGGGTTCGCCGACGACACCGAGGACCACCAGTGGATCCACGTCGATCCCGAGCGGGCGGCGTCGGGCCCCTTCGGCACGACGGTCGCCCACGGGTTCCTCACGTTGTCGCTGGTCCCGCACCTCGCGGACGGCGTCCGCAGGCTCGACGGCGTCCGGATGGGGATCAACTACGGCCTCGACAAGGTCCGGTTCCCGACGCCGGTGCCCGTCGGCTCCCGCGTGCGCGCCACCGTCGTCGTCACCGACGTGACCGACCTCCCCGACGGGGGGGTGCAGATGGTCAACCGGGTGACGGTCGAGCTCGAGGACGCGCCGAAGCTGGCGTGCGTGGCCGACATGGTGACGCGGACGTACTTCGAGTCGTAGGGGTCGTCGCCCGCGCGAGGCGTGGTCTCAGGACAGCATCCGCCGCAGGGTGTCGCGGTAATCCTCGAACGCCCGACGGCCGGCGGGGGTGAGGGACGTGTACGTCACCGGGGTGCGGTGCTCGTGGGCCTTGGTGACGTCGACGTACCCGGCGTCCTCGAGCTTGCGCAGGTGCGTCGAGAGGTTTCCCGCCGTCATGTCCAGCAGCTGCTGCAGGCGGGGGAAGGTGATCCGGTCACCCGGCCCCAGTGCGGCCAGGGTGGCGGTGACGCGCAGCCGGGCCTGGGCGTGGATGACCGGGTCGAGCGCCGGCAGCGGGTCGGTGGGGTTCTCGGTGCCGGCCCCGCCTCCCGTGTCCTCCGCTCGGGCGGTGCTCACGCGCGCCCGAGCCTGTGGTGCATGACGACCGCCGTGACCACGAGCCCGCCGCCCCCGAGCAGGGCGAGCACGAGGAAGTTCGACGGGTAGCCCACCAGGACCGCCACCACGGCGGAGACGAGGATCCACACCCCGAGGACGTACTGCCCACTGCCGGGCCACAGGAGCCCGCCGGCGAGGAAGAGCACACCCACCAGCACCAGGGCGTCTCCCGACCAGAGCAGGGACATCGTCTCCGGCGGGAGGCCCGCCGCGCTGAGGCGCAGGTTGATCAGGGTCAGCGCGACGAACCCGAGGATCCAGCTCCACCCGTACATCGCGCCGACGCGCCGGCTGGGGCCGGCGAGCCCGCGGCCCGACCGCGACAGGGTGACCGCCGACCCCACGAGGGGGATGAGCGCCGCCACCGCGATGAGCACCGCGGCCACCGTGCCCGACACCACGGCGTCCGGCCCGGAGGCGAGCCAGGCCGCGCCGAACGCGACGACGTAGCCCAGGCCCCAGGGCAGGTAGAGCCCGAGGGGGCTCGGGGTGAGTCCCCGGACGGTGCGTCGCTGCTGGGACTCCAGTGCGTCGAGCGACGCGGCAGGGTCGATGGGGCCGGGGACGTCGGGCCGGTCGGGTTGGGTGGACGAGGTGGTCATTGTCTGCTCCTCGGACTCGTCGCTGACGTGAATGAGTTTGCAGTACAAAGTACTTCGTGGCAAGCGTCAGCCGCACCTGGACCCACGGGCTCCATCAGGTCACTCCATGGAGGGCGAGGTGGAGGTCGAGATCGTCCGCACACGACCATACGATGGGTGGAACGGGCGTCCGCGCCGATACGCCGACGCCCTGCGCAGCGTTGAACCTCTCGTGATCCGCGGCGCCCCGAGCCGCGGGTCCTCCCCGCGGCCGTCGTCCTCCCCGGACGGTGCTCGCACGGGCCGGCGGCGTCTTTCGTTCCCCAGCTGGGGCGCCCGCCGGCGCACGAGGGACCGGTCGTCCCCCCGGACGGCGGGGTCCCGTCGGGCAGCGGCCCGGCACCGACCACGAGGTCGGTGTCGGGCCTCCTGTCCGCACCGGCTCGCGGCGCCCTCACCCCGTGGGCCGGACTACGATCTCGGTGACGTGCGCGTCGGGTCCCGCGGTCACGGCCGTCACCACGGCGGTGGCCACGGATTCCGGGCGAAGGTAGCGCGACGCGTCGTAGGTTCCGCCCTCGTGGGCGACGACACCGCGCTGCATGTCGGTGTCGACGCGACCCGGATGCACCGAGGTCACACGCAGCTCGGGCTCCTCACCGCGCAGGGCGTCGCCGAACGCCCGGAGGGCGAACTTGCTCGCCGCGTAGGAGCCCCATCCCGGACGGGCGGCGAGCCCGGCCCCGGAGTTCACGAGCACGACGGTCCCGCGCGCGGCCCGGAGCACCGGGAGCAGGAGCCGGGTCAGCTCGGCGACGGCGACGACGTTGACGTCGAACTGGCGCCGCCACGTCGCGGCGTCGGTCTCCGCGACGGTGCCGAGCACGCCGACGCCCGCGGAGTGTACGAGCACATCGAGCTGGCCGATCTCGGCCGCGGCGGCCGCGAGGGCCTCGGGGCAGGTGAGGTCCACCGGCCAGGACCGGACCGACCCATGGCCGGTGATCGCGCCGGCCACGGCGTCGAGCGCGTCGGCGTCCCGGCCACCGAGCAGCAGGTCGTGGGTCGGGGCGAGGGCGGTGGCGACGGCGGCGCCGATGCCGCGGGACGCACCCGTGACGAGGGCGAGCGGACGGGAGGTCATCGGCGCGAGACTAGGCCCGGGGGCTCAGCTGCGAGGCGGCCTCCACGCCTCATGGTGACCCGGTGCGCGGAGCGTGACGTGATCACCGAGCCTGGCGGGCGCGCTGGATGTAGCCCCACATTTCGGGGGGTGCGACGCGGGAGGAGCCGTGCAGTTGGTCTGGGTGCTGGTTCCACATGGCCTGCCACGCCTGTCCGGCGGCGGTGCGCGCCTCGACCGAGTCGTCGAGGAACACGCGCTGGAGCTCGGTCCAGCGCGTCATGAGCTCTTGCACCCGGGGGTCGGCGGGTCGATGCCGGCGTCCATCTCGGCGCGCACGGCTGTGATCAGCTCGGGCCACTGGTCGATGGCGTCCTGCCAGGCCTGTTCACCGACCTGCTCGCGCCGTTGTGTGAACCAGGCGCGGTGCTCGGGGCTGAGGTGCTGCTCGAACATCGTCATCTTCTCGATCACCTTCATCAGTAGGGCGGCGTCGACCTCGGGGTCGGCGCCGATGGTGTCGCCGGTGGCGCGCGCGTCGAGAGCATCGAGGACCTCGACCAGCCGGTCGCGCAGGGCGCGACGGGCGACCAGTCGGCCTCGACGCGCTCGAGGTGGGCACGCAGGGTGGCCCGTGGCGACGGGTCCGCATCGGTGAGCAGCGCGGCTACCTGATCGAGACGCAGCCCCATCTGCCGTAGCGCCAGCGCCTGGTAGAGCCGGGTCACCTCCGCTGTGGAGTAGCAGCGGTGCCCGCCGGTGGTTCGGGCGGGCGACACCAGTCCGATGTCGTCCCAGTGCCGCAATACGCGGACCGACAGACCCGTGGCGCGAGCGAGCTCGCCCACGCTCCACCGGCCGTCCCGCTCGCCCGTGACTCCGATCACCACCCTCAGAACGTTAGGACCTCACACGATGAGAGGTTCAAGCGTCACCGGGGTTCAGTACTCGTAGGCGGGCACCGCGGGTGGGACGTCCGCGGCGTCGACGACGCGGATCGTGGGCACGAACCCGTCCGCGGCCGTCCCTGTGCCGGTGACGAGCCGGCCCCGCACGCGGAGCCAGCGGTCTCCCTGGGAGGGCGCCGCCATGCGGGGGACGAGCGCGCCGGCGGGGTCGGCGAGGTGCACCCGCACCGGGCTCGCGTCGGCCGCGCAGCAGGAGATCACGAGCCGGGTGAGGTCGGTCCCCGGGCCCGTGCGGGCGGGCACGACGAATCCGGTGAGCGTGACGTCGCGACCCACGAGCGGCCCCGCCTGTCCCGCTCGCCCCGAGGACGACATGGCCGCGACGCGCGAGACGAAGTCCACGACCGCCAGGACCGGGGCGTCGCCGGGTGGCAGCGGGTCGTCCGCGGGCACCGCCGCGGTCGGCGCGGTGCGACCGCCGGCGAGGTCCACGGCGTCGGAGCCCAGCGCGGGCGGCGACACGAGCAGCACCGTGAGCACCGGGAGCAGCAGGAGCCACGCGACGCGCCCGGTCTCGTGGTGCCCGGTCCCGTCGTGCCCGAGCCCGTCCCCGTCGGCGCCGTGAGCGGCGGGGTCGGGGCGGCCCTGCAGGTCGCGCACGACGTCGATGAGCGCCAACACGATGATCACGAGTCCGGCGACCAGCACGAGCGGGGCGGCCGCCGGCCGCACGTAGTGCAGGTAGGTCCCGTCGGCGACGACGAGCACCAGCACGCCGCCGAGGAACACCAGCAGCGCGTTGCGCACCTCGCCGGTCATCCGGCTCCACCGAACACGGCCAGTCCCGCCGCGAGCGCCGAGGTGAGCGCGACGACGAAGGTCAGCGGCGCGAACCGCGCGGCGAACGCGCGCCCGAAGGTCCCGGCCTGCAGCGCGATCAGCTTGAGGTCGACGGCGGGCCCGACCACGAGGAACACCAGGCGCGGGAGCAACGGCAGGGCCGAGAGCGACGCCGCGACGAACGCGTCGGCCTCACTGCACAGGGCGAGGACGACGGCGAGCACCGCCAGCACTGCGACCGCGAGCACGACGGATCCGGCCAGCCCGCGGGTCCAGGACTCGGGGACGACGACGGTGAGCGCCGCCGCCGCGATCGCTCCGAGGACGAGGAATCCCGCGGCGTCGACGAGGTCGTGGCGGGCCGTGGCCGCGAAGACCGCGCCGCGGGACGTCCCCGGGGCGCGAGGGACCGGCCGGCGGACGTGCGCGGCCATCCACTCGGGCCGTCCGAACCGCGTCCACAGCCAGCCCGTCCCGATCGCGGTCAGCGCGGAGCCGAGGAATCGCGCGGGTACCATCTCCGGGTGCCCCGGGAAGGCGACCGCCGTGGACACCAGCACAACGGGGTTCACCGCGGGAGCGGCGAGCAGGAACGCCAGGGCGGCCCCCTCGGGCACGCCCTGGCCGACGAGGCGTCGGGCGACGGGAACGGACGCACACTCGCAGCCGGGCAGGACGATTCCCGCCGCCGTCGCCACGGGGACGGCGAGCGCGGGCCGCGCGGGCAGCACCCGCCGCAGCATCGCGGGCGAGACGACCGCGGCGAGGAACCCCGAGAGCAGGACGCCGAGCACCAGGAACGGCGGGGCCTGCACGCACACGGCGACGAAGACGGTGGCGGCCACGCGGAGCCGGGGCGTCGTCGTGGGGTCCACCCCGAGGACCCGCAGTGCCAGGGATCCGACCAGCACCACGACGAAGAGCTCCACCGACCCGAGCCGGCGCCGGCGGAGAGCGACAGGCGCCTGGACCGTGCTCGTGGGGTCGCTCACGTCCCGTGATGCTGCCACGCGGCCCGGCGCCGCCGGAGCCGGTTCGCTCGGGTCAGTTCACGACCTCGACCGGCTCGCCCTCCTGCAGCGTCGAGAAGAAGAGCTTCGCGGTGGAGTTCGCGAGGTGGATGCAGCCGTGCGACAGCTGCGACAGGCTCCCGGCGTGGAAGGCAATGCCGTCGGTGAAGAACACCGACCACGGCATCGGGGCCTCGTCGAACTCCTTGCTGAGGTGGTCGGCATCCTTCCACTCGACCGCGAAGCTGCCGGTGGGGGTCCGGTGGCCCTGGCGGCCGCTGGTGATCCGGACGGGTGCGTCGGCCTTCCCGTTCCGGATCAGCCACGCCTTCTTCTGGCCGAGCGACACGCACGCCCCGTCGCCGACGGCGGGGATCGAGCACGGGATGCCGGGGACGTCGGCGGGCACGGCGGGCGCCGGGACGGGGGCCTGTACGGGCGCCGGGATGCTGACGAGCGCGGGCGACGCCACCGCGGGAGTGGTGACGGCCACGGCCTGGGCGGGCGGCGCGGAGGCGGGAGCCGGGGTCGACGGTGCGGCCGCCGTCGGGGAGAGCGCGGTCCGCGTCGCTCCGGCGCCGAGGAGGACCAGCCCCACCACGGCCGCGACCGCGACGAGCGCCGCCAGTGCGCCGATGGCCGCGCTCCGCGTCGTCGTGTCCCTCATGTCGCTCCCCGTCCTCGTGCGGACCGCGCGCCCGGTTCGTCCGGCCCGTGTCTCCAGGACGCACGAGAGACCCCGAGGATGCCCCCACGGTCGGAGGATCAGTCGCGAGCCTCGGCGGGGTGTCGGCGAACCCAGCCCCGGCCTGGCTGGGGATGGTCGGGGGACCAGGGGTTTCAGGTGGCGAGGCGGTCCTGCTCGAGGCGGGCGGCGAGGCGGTCGTCTGCATTTCTAGTAGACGGGGCGTCAGGTGTGGTCGTCATGGTGAGAGAGCCCTCCGGGTGTGGGCCTGCGGTGGGGTTGGCGGGAGGCTGGTGAGATCATCGCGACCGGTGCAGATAGGTGCGTCGACCGTCTGCTCGCGACGGGTTCACGTTGGTGGTGATCAGTCTGAAGCAGATCAAGCATCTGCGCAGCCGGTGTGGTTCGGCGGGCAACAAGACGACCGGTTCGACGCGTTCGTGCTGGCCGACACGTTGCGCACCGACCGGGTCCGGCTGAGCTCGCTGGAGTGGTTGGGTAGCGGCTCAGCGCGGCCCGAGCAGGTGCGCCAGCGCGTTGCGCGTGTCCGCGTCGTGTGCGACGAGCGCGGCGAGGTCTTCGGCGACGGCCTCGGTCCACTCGCTGGTGCTCAGTGCGCGTCGGCGGATCACGACTCCGTGGATGATCTGCCAGCTCTCCGCGGTCAGGGTCCCGATCTTGTCCTGGCGCAGATGCAGGTCGCGGCCTTGGCCGTGGACGACCACATGAACCGGGTGGCCCGCTCGGCCTGCGAGCCGGTCGAGGAGGCTGCGGCGGTGGCTGGTCTCCACGATGCCCGGAGGTAGCGCCGCCGCGAGGGTCTCGGTGAGCACCGTGGTCAGGGAGCAGATGTCCTCGCGGTCAGCGCGCAGGGCGGCGGCGAGCAGGTGCACCGGACCCAGTGGCCACAGGTCGAGCCCCTCGTCCGGTGTCGGACCACCGCTAGCCCTGAGCTGCGGGGGGGCCCGATGGTGGGGGCGCGTCGACGCGGGGCTCGTGGTCCGGCGGCCGACCGTCGGGGGGTTGGGTCACGGGTCGGTCAGGGGCAGGACGAGCTGGGGCGTGGTGATCGTGTGGTCCTCCCGCAGCGTCCGGACGGCGGTGCCGATGGCGAAGAACTCTGTCGTGCCCGCCCCAACGATGCGGCAGCGAGAGCAGTTGGACACCCACGACGCCCTAACGGCCCGCGACCGCCCCCATCACGTCGCCCACCAGATCGAAGCCCACCGACCGCGCCCCGAGCGCCGCGGACACCGACAGGAACGAGGTCGCGACCCCGGTCGAAGAGCGCCGCGCCCGCCGCGACACCGCGGCCGCTGACAGCCCACGCCCCACGTCCACCGCCCACCCCCGGCCACGACCGTAGTCGCGCGGCCCTCTCCCGGAGGTCATATTCGGGCGGGATCAGGGTGTCCGGTTCCGGTGAGCGCGTGCATCATCGCCCGGGCGAGCGCGTCGGCGGCGGGGGAAGCGTCGGCGCGTCGGACGAGGGCGAGGGCGGTCGGCACGCGGGGTTCGGCAGGCGGGACTCCGACGAGCGTCCCGTCGGGCAGCGCGCCCACCGACGCGGGAAGCACCGCGACGCCGACCCCCCGGGCGACCAGGCGGGCGAGGGTCGCAGGATCGGCGACCTCGAACACGATGCGGACCGGACCCTCCTCCGCGTGGCCCGACAGCAGGAGCTCGAGGGCGTCGCGCAGGGCGTTGCCCGGCGGGGGAGCGACCAGAGCCCGGCGGCGCAGCACGGGGACCGGGATCGACGCCCGGCGCGCGAAGGGGTCGTCGGGCCGGACCGCGACCACCAGCGTCTCCTCGACCACGGTGTCGTGGAGCAGACCCGCCGGGGGCTCGCCGGCGACGCCGACGTCGGTCGGCCGTACACCGGGTCCCGAGCGGTCGAACAGCGTCTGGCCCAGCTCGCGCTCGAGCTTGCGGACCTGAGCGCTCACCCCCGGCTGCGCCACCCGCAACCGTTCCGCGGCGCGGGAGAACCCGCCCTCGTCGGTGCCCCGACCGGGACGCTGCACACCGATCTCGCCGCCGCGGTGCGCGGCGGGGTCACCCCCGGGCCCGCACCAACCGGTTTCCAGACTGGCGTCGTCCACCGTCCCGACGCCGTGGTCGAGGCCGCGGACGCCGACGACGTGGGCGCCGCGGTCCGCGTCGCCGCCCGCCACGGTGTTGCCGTCCGCGTCCAGGCGACCGGGCACGGGCAGGGTGCGCCCGCCACGAGCGGCCTCGTCGTCAGCACCGCCGCGATGCGCGGGGTGAGCGTCGACCCGCGGACGCGGATCGCACGGGTCGGGGCAGGGACCCCGACCGCAGACGTTCTCGACGCCGCGGGCCGCCACGGCCTGGCCCCGGTGAGCGGCTCGTCCCCGGGCGTCGGTCTCGTCGGCTACACACTCGCCGGCGGCTTCGGGCTGCTCGGCCGCGAGTTCGGCTACGCCGTCGACCACGTCCGGGCCCTCGACGTCGTCACCGCCGACGGCGAGCGGCGCCGCGTGACCGCCGACCCTGCCGATGCCGATCTCTTCCGCGCCCTGCGCGGGTGCCGGGACCCCATGGCCATCGTCACCGCGATGGAGATCGGGCTGGTTCCCGTGGCGACGGTCCTCGGAGGCGGCCTCTGGTTCCCCGCCGACGAGGCCGCGGGTTCCGCAGCCGTCGTGCCGGTGCTCCGCGTCCTGCGCGACGTCCTCGCCGACGCCCCCGACACCCTCACCGTCACCGCCGGCACCGTCGGCACCGTCGGCCTGCCCTACCTCGACGCCGTGCCCGAGGCGCTACGGGGCCGCCACGTCCTGCACGTGCGCCTCGTCTCCACGCTCGCGACCCCGTCGGCCCGGGCGGCCGCCGAGGACGCGCTCACCCGTCTGCGGGCCGCCGGGACGACGCTCGCGGAGGACGTCCGGGAGATGCCGTGGTCCGACAGCGGCGAGATCGTCGGCGAGCCGCCGTGGGCGCACGCCTACGACGGCACCGACGTCCTTGTCACCGACCTCTCGGCCGAGGACCTGGGGACGCTCGTGGAACGGGCGGGTCCCGGAACCGGGGTGGTGCTCGACGTCCGCCCGCTCGGCGGGGCGTTCGCCCGTCGTCCGCACGTACCCGACGCCGTGTCCTTCCGTCACGCGGACTTCGTCGTCCGGGTGATCTCGGTGACCGACGGAACGGGGGCAGACCGCGACACCGTCCGGGCCGCGCACGATCACGTGCTCAGCGCCCTCTACGAGCTCGACGATCGGGTACTGGGCCGCGCCGCGGCATTCCTGTACGGACGCGCGCGAGCCGAGGCGGTGCCGGAGGAGCTCTGGACCCGGCGACGCTGGTCGAGTTGCGCCGTGTGCGCGCCGTCCACGACCCGCGCGGGGTGTTCTCCGGCGGTGACCTCGGCGGCAGGTGACGTCGGCCGCAGGTGACGACGGCGACGGGCCCGGCCCCCGGTCGGGCTGGGTACGGTCGGGCGTCACCGCCGATCGACGCAGGAGAAACCATGCCCAGCACGTCCCGAGTCGCCGTCGTCACCGGGGCCGCCCGGGGGATCGGCGCGGCGACCGCGCTGCGCCTCGCGCGGGACGGGCACGCGGTGGCCGTGATCGACCTCGAGGAGTCGGCCGCGAAGCCGACCGCCGAGGCGATCGTGGCCGAGGGCGGCCGCGCGGTCGCCGTGGGCGCCGACGTCGCCGACGCCGCCGGGGTCGAGGCCGCTGTCTCCCGAGTGGCCGAGGAGCTCGGCGCCCCGACGATCCTGGTCAACAACGCCGGGATCACCCGCGACAACCTGTTGTTCAGGATGGACGAGTCGGACTGGGACGCGGTCATGGGTGTCCACCTCAAGGGCTCGTTCCTCATGGCCCGCGCCGTGCAGAAGCACATGGTCGACGCCGGGTTCGGGCGCATCGTCAACCTGTCGTCGACCTCGGCGCTGGGCAATCGCGGCCAGTCCAACTACTCCGCGGCGAAGGCGGGCCTGCAGGGCTTCACCAAGACCCTCGCCCTCGAGCTCGGCCGCTTCGGCGTCACCGCCAACTGCGTCGCGCCCGGCTTCATCGCCAGCGAGATGACGAAGGCCACGGCCCAACGCCTCGGGCTCGAGTGGGACACCTACCTGGCCGCGCGCGAGAAGGAGATCCCGGTTCGTCGGGCCGGGGCCCCGGAGGACGTCGCGGCGACGGTGGCGTTCTTCGTCGGCGAGGAGGCGGGCTTCGTGTCCGGTCAGGTCCTCTACGTCGCGGGCGGCCCGAAGGCGTGATCCGGCGGCGGCCCCGCTCGGAACCCAGGGCGGGGTCGGCGGATCAGCTGCCTCGCCCACCGAGCCCGTCGCGGATGGGCCCGCGCACGTCCCCTGGGCGATCCCCTGCGCCCTCGGTCTTCTTCCGTCCCTTGTCGCCGGGGTCGTCCCCGGTGGACTGGTCGTACCCCCCGGCGGACCGGCTCGCCGACACCGACGCCGACGCCGACACCGACGCCGACGCCGACGCCGACGCCCCGCTCGTCGGGGCCTTCCGGGTGGGCGCGGAGGTGGGCGTGGAGGTGGATGGGGAGGTGGGGGTCGGCGTCGGGCTCGGGCTCGGGGCTTCCGGCGCGACGATCGGAAGTCCGGCCTGCGGCGCCGCCACGACGGCTGGGGGGGCGGCCACGGCCGCGGGTGTCGCCACCGGGGTCAGGGCCGTCCCCACGAGCACGGTCGTCGTCACGGCGAGTCCGAAGACGGCCGCGGCCGCACCCGTGAGATCTGCCCACGACAGTCGTCGGCCAGAGCTCGGAGCGGCGGCATCGGGAGAGGTCATCACCGGGACCATCGGGACGGAAGCGGCATACGTTAACGCAGATGGTCAGCGGACACCGACGCGGGCCCGCGCCGGACCGTCGAGGCGGGGACCGGCGTCCACCGGACCTCGAGGCCCGGCGAGTTGCGGTTGTCCGGCCGGTAGGGGACACGGAAGGACACCACCGCGAGCCAGCGTCCGTCGCTGCCGCGGGCCCAGTAGTGCAGCAGTCCGCGGACCTCGCCGGTCAGCTCCAGCCCGTCGGGCACCAGGTGGGCGGCGTCCTCCGGCGGCGACGGGAACAGGGCATCGAGATCGACCCAGACGGGCCGTTGGACCGGCCGGCGGCCCTCGCCCCGGGCGTATCCGCGCGGCAGACGGGCCGAGCCGGGACCGCCAGCCGCATCCGGGGACTCCACCGCCCACCTCCTCGTTCGAACACATGTTCGACACGAGCGACGATAGCGCAGCGCCGGGCCGGGCGGAGCGCGGTCACTCAGACCGATGCGGTGGTGTCCTGGCGCCGCAGCACGAGCACGAGGCCGGCGGCGATCGCCGCCCCCACCAGCGGAGCGACCACGAAGAGCCACAGCTGGGTGAGGGCGCTCCCGCCCTCGAAAAGCGCGGGACCGATCGAGCGCGCGGGGTTGACCGACGTCGCGTCGAGGGGCACGCCGACCAGGTGGACCACCGTGAGCGTCACGCCGATGGCCAGGCCCGCCGTACCGCGCTCGGCGTCGGGGCCGGTCACGAGCAGGACCACGAAGACGAGCAGGAACGTGAGCACGACCTCGAGCAGGAGCGCTCCCGGTCCGGTGATGAACTGGCCCCACGAGTTCGTGCCGAGGTTCCCCGTCTGGTCGACGACGCCGCCGACGACGGTGAGCAGCGTGATGCCCGCCGCTCCGAGGGTCGCGCCGACGATCTGGACGAGCACGTAGAGACCCGCGTCGCGGCCGGAGATGCCGCGGGTGATCAGCACGCCCAGGGTGACCGCGGGGTTGACGTGGCAGCCCGAGATCGGAGCGAGGGCGTAGACCAGCGCGAGCAGGACGAAGCCGAAGGCGAGCGCCACCCCGGTCGCCTGGATCCGGTCGACCCCGAACACCGCGGCCCCCACCGCGAAGAACACGAGGACGAAGGTCCCGACCAGCTCGGCGACCAACCGTTGCACCATCGAGACGCCCCCCGGACGGGCGCCGCGCGGGGTCGCGCGGCCCCCGTGGCCGGGAGTGTCGCGTAGGTCCGTGCCGGCCGCGCGACGGGCTCCGCGGACCGGCTCGACGGGCCCGTCGGTCACGGCCCACGACTCCCGCCGTCAGAGCCAGCCGGCGTCTCGAGCGATGCGGATGGCGTCGATGCGGTTCCGCCCGCCGATCTTGCTGATCGCGTTGGAGAGGTAATTCCGGACCGTTGCCGGGGACAGCGACAGCTCTCGGGCGATCTGGTCGGTCGGCCGGCCGGTCTCGGCGGCACGCAGGACGTCGGCTTCGCGCTCCGTCAGTGGCGTGGCGCCGGTCTCGAGCGCCGCGGCCACCAGCTCGGGGTCGATCACTCGTTCGCCCCTGGCGACACGGCGGATGCCCTCGGCGAGGGTCTCGGCCGGGGCGTCCTTGACGATGAAGCCCCGCACGTGCACGTGGAGAGCGCGTAGTAGGTGGCCGGGTTGGCTGAGCCCGGTGAGCACCAACGTGCGGCAGTCGGGCAGCTGCCGGTAGAGTTCTTCGGCGGCGGTGAGCCCGTCGGTTCCCGGCAGGTCGATGTCGAGGACCGCGACGTCGGGTCGGGTCCGGACAGCGGTCTCGACGATGCGGTCGCCGCGGTCGAGCTGGGCGACGACCTGCATGTCGTCCTCCAGAGACAGTAGAGCGACCAGAGCGCCGCGGATCAGGTGCATGTCCTCGGCGATCAGCACGCGGATCATTCCCGGTCCCGGGGGAGTCGGACGTCCAGCCGGAACCGGTCCGCACCGATCGGTACGGCCTCGACCGCACCCGACAGGGCGTGCGCGCGGTGGGTGAGCCCTCCGAGCCCGCTGCCATGACCCGTGACTGCCCGGACGCCGTCGTTGGCGATGGTCAGGGTCGTGACCCCGTTCTGGGTGTGCGCGCTGATCGAGCAGGTCGTCGCCTCGCTGTGGCGCAGCACGTTGGTGACGCCTTCGCGGACGCTCCAGGCGAGCATGCTCTCCACGGCGGGTGGGAGATCCTTGAGGTCCACGTCCACCGACACGGCGATGTGCGCCGCGGCGGCCAGGGCTGCGGCCCCGTCGATCTCGGTGCGTAGCGACACGGCGTGTTCGTCTCGCGTGATGGCGCGTACGCCGTGCAGGGCGTCGCGGGCGACGCCCGTCAGGCTCTCGACTTCGGCGTGGGCGGCCTGCGCGTCGCGTGCGAGTAGCCGAGCGGCGAGCTCGCCCTTGAGGGAGATGGCCGAGAGGCTCTGGCCGAGCAGGTCGTGCAGATCACGCGACACGCGCAGGCGCTCGCGCCCGACGTCGATGTCGGCGAGCTCGCTGCGGGTCCGGCGCAGCTCGTCGAGAATCCCCACGAGCCGTGCCGACCCCCACAGCGCCGCGGCCGGGAAGACCAACGTGACGCCGGCAACGGTCACGACGTAGTAGAGCAGAGTGATCAACGGGACCTGCGGCGCGTAGATCAGCACGATGGAGAGCGCGGTGCCGAGCACCGACGCGGCGATGGCGACGCCCAGCAGACGTCCGCGCAGGACCAGAGGCGTCGAGGCCAGCACGCAGGCCTGTTGAGCTACCCAGTTCCCCGAGAACACGGGAAGCGGGGCGTAGACGAGCACGACCAGTAGGGACACGGTCACCCACACCGCGCGGGGTCGGTGTCCGCGGGCGAGAGCGAAGCTGTGGCGCAGCTGCAGGGCGAGGACGGCGACGCCGAGAGGTACGGCAAGCACGGCGGGACCGGTGGGCGGGTCGCTCCCGAGCCCGACGCTGACGTAGATGGGAGGCACGGCGAGCATCGACACGTGCACCGCGACGATGATCCATCGGAAGTCCCCCAGGAACCGTCCGAGGAGGCGCTTCACCGTCATCGGTGCACGTCCGGTGGCGCGTCACGGTCGGAATGCAGGGTCAGGCGTTCATGGCCCTCCGCGCCGGTCAGAGTGATCACGACGGCGCCCGGTAACGGCGCGGAGGCGAGCAGGGCCGCGATCTCGCCCCGCAGCGCGCCCCGGAGAGATCCGTCGACGGCCTGCGGTACACCACCTGCGGCCAGCTCGACGCGGCTCGGAATCCCGGCGGCCTCGAGCAGCGCGGCCGCGGTTTCCAGCTCGGCATGCAGCGACACCTCCTGGTAGCCCCGGATCATCGTGCGGGCGTCGGTCAGGGTCCGGCGGGCGGCCCTGGACAGCGCGCCATCTCCTCCTGCGCGGAGGCCGCGTCGAGGGTGACCAGCGCCCGGGCGCGGTCTCCGCGATCGGCGATCTCTTCGAGGGCGGCCGCGACCGTGGTGCCCAGCTCGGCGTCGATGCGCAGCCGCTCCTGCAGGACCGCCTGCCGGGCCAGCGTCCGGCGTGCGGTCCGCAGGGCGTCCGCAGAATGGACCAGCCGCAGTACCAGGACCGCCGACAGGAACCGTGTAGGGCACCCCGAGCACGTAGTAGAGCGCGAACTCCGGGTGCCCGAATACCACCGCCATCGGCGCGGCCGCGGCTCGTGCCCGTGGCCCTGATCGCCGACGTCCTGCCGCCGACGGTGGCCGTGCTGTTCCTCGTCGGACAGGTCGTGCTGCGTTCCGTCGAAGGCATCGTGCGGGTCACCGAGGACGTCCGCGCCGGCGGCGCGGGCGCGCACGACATGGGCGTCGGGATCCGGCACCGCGAGATACACCCAGCCGTGGCCGACGTGACTGCCGTGCAGTTCATCGGGGAGATCAGGCTGAACCAGGACCCGGCCATCACCGTGCTTCAACGTCGCGAAGCGCAGCGCGCCCGCGTCGCCGCGGGTCTCGTCCACCTGCACACCGAATGCAGTACTGAGGAACGCGACAGCAGCGTCGAGATCCCGGTACGTCAGCGAGGGGTACACATCCATGTGCCGCAGCCAAGGGCGACACCTCGACCTGCGCAATCCCGACGAGCGGGTCGCTGATCCTGGACCGTCAGCGGGCGGTGGGCAGGACGACCCGGAGGACCGCGCGGGTCGTCCTCGTCGCCGCCTGGCTCCAGGCCGTGACGGGGGCGGTGACTGCGCCGCGCATCCCGCCGCTCCACGCGTCGACGAGTGCCTGGGCGATCGAGGTCGCCGCCCGGCTCCACGCCGTGATCGGCGCGAGGGCGAACGCCCGTCATCCCCTCAGGCGTCGAACGGGGTCCGGGCCCACACCGTTTCCGGAGCGCGCGGGGGCGGTTACGCCACCGGAGGCAGGGGTGTCGTCTCCTCGCGCGCGATGAGATGCAGATGCCCGGCGAAGCCGTGCAGGGCGCGCCCGGTGAGGCGGGCGCTGGTGACCACAGGGCTGGCTCGGCTGCGGTGGACGCGGTACCCGTGCGCGGACAGCGCGGCCACGAGGGCCACGTCCTCGCCCGTCCGCAGGGACGAGAAACCGCCGACGGCGCGGTAGGCCTCCGCGCGGACGCCGAGGTTCGCGCCGTGCACGTGGGGATGGGGGTCACCCGAGCGGTCGTAGACGTCGCGGAACCAGCGCTGCACCCGCTCGGGGTGGGCGGAGAAGTCGTCGACGGCGACGGTGCCGACGAGGGCGTCGTACCCGTCGAGGAGCGCGTCGAGGTGCGCGCGCAGCCACGTCGGCGGGACCGTCGAGTCGGCGTCGGTGGTCACCAGCCAATCGGCGGGGGAGGGGCCACCCGGTCGGCCCGGCGCCACCAGCGTCGCGCAACCGACGCGCCGGGCGGTGCCGACGCGGCGGGCCCCCACCATGACCCGCTCGACCCCGGCGCCCGCGGCGATCCGCTCGCTGTCGTCGACGCAGTCGTCGAGCACGACGACGGTGCGCACGTCGGCCCGCCCGTCGAGACGGCCGGCGGCGCCCCCGAGGGCACGCAGACACCGGGCCAGCAGCTCCTGCTCGTCGTGGACGGGGACGACGACCCCCAGGACGGGCAGGCCGGATCGGGCGGGGCTCACCGCAGTCCCGTGCGTTCGGCGACCGAGCGGGCGGCGGGCGGCGTCCGCGCGTACACGTCGAGGCGGAAGTCGATCTCGACGTGCTCGGCGACGCGCTCGAGCCCGTCGCGCACGGCGAGCTCGGCGTGCACGTCGCCGCCGAGGACGGGATGCTCGGGGGCCGCGCGCAGCCAGTGCACGGCGACCAGCGTCCCGCCCGGCTCGAGCGCCCCGACCGCGGCGCGCCAGAGCCGGTCGCGGTCGGCGGCGCCGAAGTAGTAGGCGAGCTCGGCGACGACCACGAGGTCGAACGGCCCCTCCGGCCATGGTCCGAGAACCGAGCCCTCCTCGACCCGGACCCCCGCCCGCCCCGCGAGCCGCCGGGACGCCGCCGCGACCGCCTCGGGGGCGACGTCCCAGCAGAGCAGCTCGTCGCAGCGCTCGGCGAGAGGCACCGAGAGCGCGCCGTTGGCGCAACCGGGCTCGAAGGCGCGCCGGTAGCGGGCGTCGGGCAGCGCGGCGAGCACGCAGGCGCGCTTGCGGTCCTCGTACCACGACCCTTCGAGCCCCCACGGGTCTGCGGCGTCGGCGTAGAGAGCCCGGAAGCGCGACGGGTCGAGCGAGTGGGTCACGTCCACCGGGTTCACATCCACCAGAGCACCTCGAACTCCCGGGTCAGCCGCTCGAGGACGAACGGCGGCAGGATCACCGCGTCGCGCGGGTCGTCGGAGAGCGGCGCGACCTGCGTGGTGAAGCACGCGACGGCCGCCCGCTTCGCCGTGTGAGCCCACTCCGGCAGGGGGACGCGGACCGCGTCGGCCCACGAGACCCCCGGCTCGTCGGGTCGGGCCCAGTGCCAGAGCCACACCGCGAACCCGGCGAGGCGGGTCCCGGTGACGGTGGTCGCCCGCCGCGCGGCCGCCCCGGCAGCGTCGTGATCGGGATGGCCGTCGTCGGGCCGCGGGGCGAGGCAGAGGTCGCCGGGTCGGAGGACGTCGACGAGCCGGTGGGTGAGCTCCCCGCGACGCCGCTCGACGCCGCCGTCGGGCAGGCCGACGCTGACGACGGTGACCGCGCCGAGCCCGAGCCGGTCGAGGGCGGCGGCGCGCTCCTCGCGGCGTCGGGCGACGAGCTCGTCGGGGTGCAGGGTCGGGCTGCCCGGGTGGGAGCCGTCTCCGTCGGTCACCGCCACCACGACGACCTCGACGCCCCGCGCGGCCCAGGTCGCGAGGAGGCCGCCGACGCCCAGGACCTCGTCGTCCGGGTGCGGGGCGACGACGACGGCGCGCCCGGGTAGCGGCACGGCGGCCGCGTCCCGTACGGGGAGGGCGTCGAGGACACCCGAGGCGCGCCAGAGGTGTTCCGGGGTCCCCCAGCCCTGGAGATCGGGGCCCTGGAGTTCGGGCACGGCGGTCACCACCGCATCGGCTGGATCGCCGCCAACTCGCCGAGCGCGGCGAGGTCGCGTTCGGCGTGGCTCTGACGCACGTAGACCTGCAGGTCGGCGACGTGGCGAGCGTGGTCGGCGTCGTGGGCGAGCGGGCCCGGCCCGGTCGCGCGCCCGACGCCGCGCAGGACCGTCTCGACCGCGGTCTCCACCACCGCCCGCGCCCGCAGCGCCCGACGGCGTGCGTCGTCGAGGGTCTCCGCGGGCTCGGGGTCGACGGCGTCCGCGGCGTCGTGGAGAACGGCCCTGGCCGCGGTCAGCGCGGCGTCGGCGGCCCCGAGGTGCGCCGCGGCGTGCGGGTCGAGACGGCAGTCGGCCGCGCGGCGCAGCAGCGGGGCGAGGGCGCCGACCGCGCCGCCGAACCACGCCGCCGACACCCCGATCGCGCCGTGCCAGAACCCGGGGCGCCCGAGGTAGTCCCCGGCCCCGCCGACCGGCGTCGCGGGGGCGTCCTCGAACACGACCGGCACAGTGTCGGTGGCGGCCATGCCGGTCCCGGTCCAGTCGCTCTCCTGCGGTCGCACGGCCTCGCCGCCGAGGTCCACGGCGAACAGGCGCAGCCCGTCGTCAGCGTGGGCGGTGACCAGGGCGTGGGTGCAGAGCCTGGCACCCGAGCACCACGGCTTGGTGCCCTGCAGGCACCATCTGCCGGCGCGGGCTCCGGCCCGTAGCGACGTCCCGGCGGACTCGGCGGCCCAGACCCCCCAGAGCGATCCCGGGACGGCCGGCTCGGCGCCCAGTTCCACGGCGATGGTCGCGGCGTCGAGATGGGCCTCCGCGAGACGGGCCGCGCTCAGGTCTACAGCCGCCGCGTCGGCGAGCACCCGCCAGTTGGCGCCGGTGCGCCCGTCGCCCCGGGGAGCGGGGAGGAGTCGTAGACCGGCGGCGACGCCGAGGGCGGCCGTGCGCCCGACGCGGCGTGCGTCGGGCGCGGGGGAGGACACGCTGGGCACGGATGGGCTCCGGGGACGAGGCCGGTGCCGGCGGGGGACCGGCGGCATGCGGCACCCGGCCGACGTGGCGGGGTCCGGGCCTGTCGGCGTGGGCACAGTGGCCGAGGAGTAACCGGCCGGGCCCCTGCGCACACCCCTGGGCGCGCCGTTCGATGCTCAACCAGCTAGGTCCCCGGCACCCCGAAGCGCTCCGCGATCACCTGGTCGGGCAGGCGGTCGTTGCCCACACGCGGGGTGAATGTGGGCTCGTCGCCGCGTCGATCTGGTAGGAGACCGCCCCCTCCTCGGCGTTCCAGCTGAGCAGCACCTGGGCTGTCGTCCCGCTCCCGCTGCACGACGCACGGCGTTCTTCCTCCCGTCGGGAACCTCCCCGACGCTCACTCCGGAAGGGTGTTGCCGAGGCGGTTATCGTCGCAGGTGCGTGGTCCGGACCACCGGGCGTGCGCCGAGGGAGAGGGAATCCCATGCTGCTGAGGATCGTCGTCATCGCCCTGGTCGTCTGGGTCGTGCTCGCCGTGCTCGGGTTCCTCATCAAGGGGCTGTTCTGGCTCGCGATCGTCGGCATCGTGCTGTTCGTGGTCACCGCCGCCGTCGGGGCGTTCCGCGGTCGCTCCGTGCGCTGATGCGCTGACCACGCCCGGGCGACCGCCGCGGGAGCGCTGACACGATGGGCCGATGGACGCGGACGTGATCGTGGTCGGCGGGGGCCTCGCCGGGCTCGTCGCCACCGCCGAGCTCGCCGACGCCGGACGGCGCGTGATCCTGCTCGACCAGGAGCCGGAGGGCTCGCTGGGCGGGCAGGCGTTCTGGTCGTTCGGTGGTCTCTTCCTCGTCGACACGCCCGAGCAGCGGCGCCTGCGCGTGCACGACTCGGCCGAGCTGGCCTGGCAGGACTGGGAGGGCTCGGCCGGGTTCGACCGCCCGGAGGATCGCTGGGGCCGGGAGTGGGCGCGGGCCTACGTCGAGTTCGCCGCGGGGGAGATGCGCGCGTGGCTGCATGCGCAGGGGATGCGGTGGTTCCCGGTCGTGGGGTGGGCCGAGCGCGGCGGCTACGGCGCCAACGGCCACGGCAACTCGGTGCCCCGCTTCCACGTCACGTGGGGCACCGGGCCCGGCGTCGTCGAGCCGTTCGAGCGCCGGGTCCGCGCCGCCGCCGAGCGGGGCCTGGTCGACCTGCGCTTCCGGCATCGCGTCGACGCCCTCACGCTGACGGGCGGCGTCGTCGACGCGGTGCGCGGAAAGGTCCTCGACCCCTCCGACGTCGCGCGCGGGCAACCCAGCTCGCGGACCGAGGTCGACGACTTCGCGCTCCGCGCTCAGGCCGTGCTCGTCACCTCGGGCGGCATCGGCGGTGACCACGACCTCGTCCGCTGGTTCTGGCCCGAACGGCTCGGCCCGCCGCCGACCACGATGATCTCCGGCGTCCCTGCCCACGTCGACGGGCGCATGCTCGACATCGCCGGTGACGCCGGCGCGAACCTGGTCAACCGGGACCGCATGTGGCACTACACCGAGGGCCTCACCAACTGGGCGCCGATCTGGCCGATGCACGGCATCCGGATCCTGCCCGGCCCGTCGTCGCTGTGGCTCGACGCCACGGGTCATCGCCTGCCGGTGCCGCTCTACCCGGGCTTCGACACCCTCGGCACGCTCGCCCACCTGCGCCGCACGGGCCACGACCACTCCTGGTTCGTGCTGACGCAGAAGATCATCGAGCGGGAGTTCGCGCTGTCGGGCTCTGAGCAGAACCCCGACCTCACGGGCAAGGACCTGCGCCGCACCCTCGGGCGGGTCCTCCCGGGCGCACCGGAGCCAGTGGCGGCGTTCCTGCGTCACGGGGAGGACTTCGTCGTCGCCGACTCGCTGGTCGAGCTCGTGGCGGGGATGAACGCGCTCGCCGGGGAAGGTGTGCTCGACGCGGCGCAGGTGGAGCGGGAGGTGGTGGCCCGCGACCGGGAGATGGCGCACCCGTTCTCCAAGGACGCCCAGGTCACGGCGATCCACGGGGCGCGGCGCTACCTCGGCGACCGGCTGGCCCGGGTGGCGACGCCGCACCGTCTTCTCGACCCGGCGGCCGGGCCGCTCATCGCGGTGCGGCTGCGCATCATCACCCGCAAGAGCCTCGGCGGCCTCGAGACCGACCTCTCCGGCCGCGTGATGTCGGCCGACGGAACGCCCGTGGAGGGCCTGTACGCCGCCGGGGAGGCGGCGGGGTTCGGGGGAGGCGGCGTCCACGGGTATCGCTCGCTGGAGGGCACCTTCCTCGGCGGCTGCATCTTCTCCGGTCGTCGCAGTGGGTGGTCGCTCGCGGCCGTGACCGGGTGACCGGCGTGCCCGGAGCGGTGTTGTCCCCCCGATACTCTGGGTACGTCGTCGCTGCCCGCGACGGTGACCCGACGAGGACGAGGGAGGGATCCCATGCGCGACTCCTGCTGGCGACTCCGCCGGTGAGTCCGGGCGACGAGCTGCACGACCCCTCCGACGAGCAGGTCCGCCGCCGCGCCGCCGCCGAGGGCCCGCTGGACCAGGCCGGTGACTACGCCGTCGTGGTGGTCGATCCCCAGACCGGGGAGATCGACGTGCACGGCCCGTTCTCCGGGCCGAACGCGGTGCTCGAGGCCGGTCGCCGCCGCGCCGAGTTCGACCGGGCCGACCTCGGTGACGTGGTGATCCAGGTCGCCCGACTGCACGTCCCCGGCCCGGACTGACCGGCTCGACGGCTCGACTATCCGACCATCCTCTGCAGCCTGGCCAGCGTGCCGCCCGCGAGGAGGGACTCCCGCTCGCGCGGCGCGAGACGCAGCCGCAGGGCGATGCGCGCGCCCGAGCTGCTCGTGGCGATCAGCCCGCTCTCCCTGGGCCCGTTCTGGGCGGCTTCCCGGAGCCCCTCGACCGTCCACACCTCGTCCTGCGCGACCCGACCGGCGTCGGCCTCGTCGGCGAACTCCAGCGGCACGATGCCCTGGGCGATGAGGTTGGAGCGGTGGATACGGGCGAAGCTCGCCGCGACCACGGCCCGGACGCCGAGATACAGCGCGGCGAGGGCCGCCTGCTCCCGGGACGACCCCTGCCCGTAGTTGTGGCCGCCCACGATGATGCCGCCGCCATGGGCGAGGGCGCGGTCCGGGAAGTCCGGGTCCTGGCGCTCGAACATGTACCGCGCGCACGCGGCGATGTTGGACCAGACGCTCATCCCCATCCCGTCGGGCGCCATGTCGCCGGTCGACACGTCGTCGCCCACGACGATGAGCACCGGGTCCTCGAGACGCTCAGGCAGCGACCGTCCGGGCGGCGGGGTCACTATGTTCTGCCCGCGCACTACCTCGACGCCGCGGGCCTCGTCCGCCGACGGCGGCGCGAGGATGTGCCGGTCGTCGACCGACGGGTCGGTCTCCGGCGCGCCCAGGCCGGGCACCTCGCCGAGGTCGCGAGGGTCGGTGATCGCGCCCCGCAGCGCCGTCGCGGCCGCCGTCGCGGGGGAGCAGAGGTAGACCCGGTCGCCCGCGGTGCCGCTGCGTCCGGGGAAGTTGCGGTTGAAGGTGCGCACCGACGGCACGCCCGCCGACGGGGCCTGCCCGACGCCGATGCACGGCCCGCAGACCGGTTCGAGCATCCGGGCGCCGGCGGCCACGAGGTCCTGGTAGACCCCGCCCCGGCACACCCGGTCGAGGATCTGGCGCGAGCCGGGCGTCACCGTCATCTCGATCGAGGGGTGCACGACGCGGTCGCGCAGCACGGCCCCGACGATCGCGAGGTCCTCGTAGGAGGAGTTCACCGAGGAGCCGACGCAGACCTGGACGACGCCGGTACCCGCCACCTCCCGCACCGGTACGACGTTGCCGGGTGACTGCGGGAGCGCGATCAGCGGCTCGAGGTCGCCGAGCTCGACCACCTCGTGCTCGTCGTACGCCGCGTCGGGATCGGGCAGCAACTCCCGGAACCGGTCCTCGCGCCCCTGCCGCGCCAGCCACTCGCGGACCCGCTCGTCGGCCGGGAACACCGCGGCGAGCGCGCCCGTCTCGGTGATCATGTTGGCGATCGAGCCCCGCTCGAGCACCGACAGCGTCGCCACCCCGTCGCCGGTGAACGCGAACGCCCGGCCCTGCCCGCCGCGCACCCCGTAGCGGCGCAGCAGCTCGAGGATCACGTCCTTGGCCTGCACCCACGGCGGCAGCTCGCCGCGCAGCTCCACGTTCACCACGGTCGGCACCGGCAGCGTCAGCCCGTGCCCGGCCATGGCGACGGCCACGTCGAGCCCGCCCGCGCCGACCGCGAGCATGCCCACGGCCCCCGCCATCGTGGAGTGCGAGTCGGCCCCGAGCAGCAGCTCTCCGGGACGGGCGAAGCGCTCCAGGTGGACGTAGTGCGAGATCCCGTTGCCGGGGCGGGAGTAGTGGACGCCGTAGCGCGCCGCGAACGACTGCAGGTAGCGGTGCTCGTCCATGTTCTTGTGGTCGACGGCGAGGACGTTGTGGTCGACGTAGACCACGGCGAGCGGAACGGTGACGCGGTCGGCGCCGAGCTCCTCGAACTGCAGCGCGCACATCGACCCGGTGGCGTCCTCGATGAGGACTTGGTCGACGTCGAGGTCGACCTCGGTGCCGATCTCCAGCTCCCCGGAGCGTCGGTGCGCGTCCAGGAGCGTGTACACGAGGTTCTGCGGCATCGGAAAGAGTCCTCCCGGGATCGTCGCTGCGGGCATCCTGACCCGATGCTGGACGACGGTGCGCGCCGACTGCTCGTCGCGTCGGTCCTGCGCCTGCACGCGACGCGGCGCCTCGGCACCGTTGTGCCCGCCGGCGCCGACCTCGCCGGCGCCGCCCGGCGGCTCGCGGAGGACGTCGAGCACCTGGCGACGATCTACGGGCTGTCCTTCACGCCGAGCTATCCGGGCGTCGGCGCGGGCGTGGAGGACGTCGGGGACTCGCGCCGTCTCGTGCTCGCCTGCCGCGCCGCGGACCGGTACGGCCCGGGAGCCGGCACCGCGTTCACGACGCTGATCCCCGGCCGCCCCCCGCAGGTGTCCCTCGCCCCGGCCGGCACCCCGATCCCGGGCGGCTGGGCGTGGGTCGCGCCCCGACCCGGCGGCCCGATCGGGGAGTGTGGCTGACCCGAGGCCGGTCCGCCGGTGAACCGGCCGGCGGTCACGGCCGTGATGGGGGGTGGAGGTGGGGCAGTGGGGGCGGACCAGCAGGCCATCCGCGCGTTGCACGACGCGCATGCCGCCACTCTGTGGTCGATAGCCGTGCGCACCACGGGAGATCCTGGTCGTGCCCAGGACGCGGTGCAGGAAGTGCTGCTGCGTGCGTGGCGGCACCCCGAAGTGTTCGACGCGAGTCGCGGCAGTCCCCGGCGTGGCTGGTGCGGACGTTGCGCAACGTGCTCATCGATGAGTGGCGCGCTCGCGACGTGCGACCCGAGGTGCTCACCGACGCCCCGCCGGAACGGCGCACCAGCGACGACATCGACGCCGCGCTCCAGTCGTTGCTGGTGACCGACGCCCTGAGTCGCCTGTCGCCCCAGCATCGCCATGTCCTGCTCGAGTGCTTCTACCGGGGGCACAGCGTGGCCGAGGCCGCCGCCCGGATCGGCGTTCCGCCTGGCACGGTGAAGTCGCGGACGCACTATGCGCTGCGCGCGCTGCGGCTGACACTCGACGAGTTGGGGGTGGGCCCGTGAGCTGCCCGTACCGCTTCGACGTCGGCGTGTACTTACTCGGCGCCCTCGACCCGCCCGAGCGCGCGGCCTTCGAGGAACACCTCGACTCCTGCGCCACCTGCACGCACGAGCTCCATGAGCTCGCGGCCATGCCCGGGCTGCTCGCCCGAGTCCCTGTGGCGGCCCTCGAGTCCGCCGATCTCGAGTCCGGCGACACCGACCCCGAGTCCGCCGACCCCGAGCCGGGCCCGGATCTGCTCACCGAGGTCATGCGCCGACGCCGCCGCGAACGGCGGCGCCACCAGGCGCTCGCCGCGATGGCGGTCGTCGTCGCTCTGGTCCTCGGGGCCGTCGTCGCTGCGACGGTGCGGCCAGAACCGGCCACGACGACGGCGCCGGTGGCCCGGACCGTCACCCTGCAGGCTGTCGGGGGCGCCCCGGTCCGTGGGGACGCCGGCCTCAGCGCGAAGCGGTGGGGCACCCAGGTATCCCTGCGATGTCGCTACCTCGGCAGCGATCGAGCGGGCCCTGCACCCGGTCCGGAGCCGGAGCCGGTCTACGTCCTGCTCGTCCGCGGCCCGGACGGCGCCGAGCAACAGATCGCCCGCTGGAGCCCGCCACCCGGGCAGGACGTCGACATCGGTGCGGCCACCGACCTGCAGGTCCCCGCGGTGACCGGCCTGGAGGTCCGGACCGACACCGGCCGGGTCGTGATGCGCAGCTGAGCGCCCTGTCCCCGTCCCCGCGATGCCGGTAGGCGTCCCGATGCCGGCCACCAGTTGGGTCACGTCCCGGGGTGAACCGCGCAACGACCCAGCCCGTGACCACACAGACACGCCAGCCCGGACCAGAGGGTTCGCGCCCGGACACACGCGCTCCACGAGCGAAGGACGGCCACATGACCCACAGTCCCGCCACCACCCCCACCCGCCGTGAGGACGTCGCGACTGGCTCCGCGACGCTGCGCGCATTGCAGGTCACCGCGCTGCTCTCGGTGATCAACCTCGCGTGGCAGTTCGTCACGGCCGGGCAGCTTTTCCCGCGGGGAGGCCCCGTGGAACTCCACGCGGCCGGAGCGATCGCCCTGCACGTCCTCACCGGCCTCGCCGCGATCGCCGCCGCCCTGCACTGGCGCACGACCCGCGGCGCCTGGTGGCCCACCGCCCTCGCCGCCGTGGTCTTCGTCCTGTCCTTCGTCCAGGCCAACGTCGGTGGCTACTCCACCCTGGCGATCCACATCCCCGGTGCGCTCGTGCTCACCGGCGGTGCCGTGTGGATCACGGCCTGGGCCTTCACCCGCGCGCCCCGCCGATCAGTCGACGCCGCTGAACCTTCCCGAAGGAGCCCACGCACATGAGCACCGTCCCCGTATCCCCGTCCGGTCCGCGAGCCCCTCGCGCGCGCCGGGCGATCAGCGCCGCGGCTCTGGTCGCGGTCACCGCCCTCGCCGCGGCTTGCGGCGCCAGCGGCGGGAGCCCCGCGACCTCGTCGCCGGCCACGGCGCCACCGAGCGCCGCTGGGGTCCCGAACGCCCAGCAGGGCACGATGGTGCCGGTCCAGATGACCGAGTTCCACCTGCAACTGCCCACCGAGAACCTCGCCCCTGGCACCTACACCTTCACCGCCGTGAACGACGGCAAGATCGTGCACGCCATCGAGATCGACGGTCCCGGCGTCACCGAGCAGCGCACTCCCGGCGTGGTCCAGCCCGGCGCGTCGTCCCAGCTCACGGTCACCCTCGCCCCCGGGACCTACGAGCTGTACTGCCCGGTGGGCAACCACAAAGCTCAGGGCATGGACACCCACTTCACCGTGGGCGGCACCCCCGCGCCAGCTGGTACCGGAGCGCCCAGCAGCTCGGGCGGCAGCGGTGGCTACTGAGCTGTTCGTGAACAGGGCTCGAGCAGGCCGTCCTTGACCCGCCGTAGCACCGGCACGATCTCCGCCTGCCGCCCCGCGAGGAGTGCACCGACCTTGGTCGTGACGTAGGTGTACAGCGCGTCGGCGTCCCGGCAGTTCACCGCCGTCATCAGGTTGGCCGCGCCGCTGACGGCGGCGGTGAAGCTGGTCTCGGGGTGCAGGGACAGGGCGCGCCCGGTGGCCTCGGTCGCCGGGGGCGACGGTGAGCCACACGTAGGCCAGCGCATGGAACCCGAACCGCGGGGCGCCAGGTCGATCTCGACCTGGATGGCCCCGCCGGCGAACAGCTCGTCGACCCGGGCCGAGACCCGCGACGGCGGCCACCCCGTCGCGCGGGCCAGGGCGATCACGCCGGCGCGCCCGTCGCGGGCGAGCTCGGCGAGCAGTGGGGCGTCTTCGGTGCGGAGCCGGTACCGCGCCGGCGACGGGGGTGGGCCGGCGCCGGGGCCCGTCCCGGCGCGCAGCAGCGTGACCTGCTCGTCGGTGAGCGGGTCGTCGAAGGCCAGCCACTCGGCCTCGCCCCCGACGTGCACGCGCAGGACCTGGTAGGCGGCGAAGCTCAGCACCTGGTTGGTCTGGGGCAGCCGGTGCAGCAGGACCGAGCCCTGCGGGGCCGTCGGGTCGCTGCGGATGATGCAGATGATCTCACCGCCCCCGGCCGTGACGCTGACCCAGGAGACGTCGTCGCGCGCGGCGACGGCGTCGGCTGCATCCTGACGGGGACGGTGACGCGCCGCGTCCGCGCACGAGGAGTGACATGCCGACTTTCCGCTCTGAAGGCCTGAGCCTCACCGTCGACGACGTCGACCGATCCGTCGCGTTCTACGTCGGCAAGCTGGGGCTGGAGCTCGCCTACATCGCGTCACCGGCCTTTGCGATGGTGCGCAACTCCGACGGGGGCCTCATCGGGCTGCTCAGCCTCGCCGAGGCGCGGAAGGAGGGCGTGGCGGCCGCCGCACCCGAACAACGCCGGGGAGTGCACGTCGAGTTCACGACCGACGACCTCGACGGCCTCCATGCCGAGCTTCTCAGCGCCGGCGTCGAGTTCGCTGAACCCCCCCACGACGAACCGTGGGAGCGGGCGATGACGGCACACGACCCCGACGGATATTCCGTCGAGTTCGCCCAAGGCCGCCGAGGCACCTTCACCGGGTCACACCGCCCGGCGGACTAGGCCAGCGCGACGGCCGGACAGGGGAAGAACGCGCTCGAGCACGAGAATGGCGATGACCGCCACAGCGATGTGCATGATCAGCAGTCCGGCGACGTTGATCAGAGATGCCCCGGCGGTGAGGACCACGAAGTCGGGGACGAAGGACACCCCCACCACGACGGGGGCGAGCACCCGCAGCACCGAGCGGGGCCGGGAAGCGAACCGTCGGATCGTCGCCCAGCCTGCGGCGCCGGCGAGAACGCCTACCGCGGTCAGCGGCGCGTACTCGCTGAACGTCAGTCCTGTGGGCACGCCTTCGGGATCCACCAAGGTCACCACCCACGCGACGACGGCGTTGACGAGGACCGACGCGATCACAGCGACGAGCACACCGAGGATGATCTGCGTGCCGCGTGGCGCAGGCTGCACCGGACGAGAGGGAGAACCGAGATCGACGCTGCTCATGGGAGTGGCCTTCCTGTTCGGACGCATCCGTGGTCGAAGCGGCGGGGCCGCCCCGAAAGTAGAGAGAGTCTCTCCGCTTAGACTGACCGTAGCACGTAACCGGAGAGCGCGTCTTTACTTTGTAGCCCTCGCTCCGGATGGGGTAGCCTGCTTGTCGTGGCCGCCTCCGAAGGCTCCGGACCGTCGGCGCGGCCGTTGCGTCGCGACGCCGAGCGCAACCGGCGGCGCATTCTCGACGCGACTCGGGCGCTAGTGGCTGAGGTCGGCCTGGAGGTCAGTCACGACGACATCGCCAGGGCGGCCGACGTCGGGGTGGGCACGGTCTACCGTCGCTTCCCCGACAAGCAGGAGTTGTTCGACGAGCTGTTCGACGAGCGGGTGGACGAGGTCGTCGCGCTCGCCGAGGACGCCAGCGGGCTCGACGACGCGTGGGAGGGGCTCTGTGCGTTCATCGTCGGCAACCTCGAGCTGCAGGCCGGCGATCAGGGCCTGAAGGAGATGATGCTAGGGACCGGTCGCGACGGTGACCTCGCGCGCCGCGCCCAGCAGCGCATCGGCGCCGCGGTCGGCCGGCTCGTGCACCGGGCCCAGGCCGCGGGTCAGCTGCGCGCCGACGTCGGTGTCGAGGACTTCCCGCTCGTTCAGATCATGGTCGGCGCGGTGATGGAGAACGCGCGGACGGTCGATCCGCAGCTGTGGCGGCGTGCCCTCGCTCTGGTCCTCGACGGGTATCGGGTCGGCCCACCGGACCGGCTGCCCGGCAGCGTCCCCTCGACACAGCAGATCGAACGGATCCTGAGCCGCTGGCGCCCGCCTCGGCGATCGGCGCTGAGGGAACAGGAACGCTGAACGAGCGCGGCGGGGGCCGCTGTCCTCAGAGGACAGAACCCGTCCGCCGACGGCGGATCGCTGTTCGTGCCGGCTCGTGTCCGAGACGGTCCGCTTCCGGGCGTGCCGTCCGGGACGCGGCACTCTGGATCGCGGCGATCCCGACGATCATCGCTGTCCCGCTGATGGTAGCCACGGTGAGAGACCAGGCGGTGACCGAGACCCGCTCGCCGAACCAGATGGTCCCGGCGGCGAGCCCCACCAAGGGGTCGACGATGAGGATCAGCGACACGACGGCGGTGACGAGGCGTCCCTGCTGCAGCGCGTTCTGGCTGAGCAGGATGGAGAACGGCCCGAGGACCAGGGCGATGTAGAACGCCGTATGGGCCAGCGGCACGAACCACCCCAAGGCCAGTTGCGTGCCGACGGACTTCAGCTCGATCGCTGTGACTCCGTAGCCCAGGCCGGTGCCCACGGCCAGTCCGAGCGCTTCTGCCGTGCCGTGGCGCCGCCGTGCCCATGCGGTGACGGCGGCGATCGTGGCCGCGCAGGTGCCGGCCAGGACCAGCGTGGAGGTGGTCGACGGCCCGGCGCCGACCGGCCCCGGTGTCGGGGACAGGGCCAGCAGCACCCCCACCAACCCGGCAGTGGTCAGCAGCATCCCTGCGCACGCCCGCACCGGCGGGCGGCGGCGCATGATCGCCCATTCGGCGATCGTCGTCGAGACGATGCTGCTGGTCATCGTGCTCTGGACGAGGATCATCGGCCCCAGGCTCAGAGCGAGGACCTGCAGGGCCAGCCCGCCGAGGGAGGCCATCGTTCCGGCCCACCACCAGGGTCGCCGCATCAGCGCGACGACCAGCCGCGGGTCGCCCGCGGCGAACGTCGGGACGGAGAGGGTCGCGCGCTGTTGGGCGACGCTCGCGCTGCCGAGCAGCGCTGCTGCGGTGACCGCGGTTGCGGTGACCGCCCAGGGCGCCGCGCCCATCAGAACCCGCTCGCCCGGCGCGCGGTCGGGGTGCGGTCGGCCAGGATGCGCTCGATGACGGCGGCGGGGTCGGCGCCGGCGGGCCAGGGGCGCGTCGCCGGGCGAGGTGCGCGTTGGGCGCGCTCGATGGCGTCGACGAGGTGCGCGGTGGTCCGCGGCCAGCTCGCCACCCCGGCATGCTCGAGCAGTGCGGCGTTGGCCCGACCGTGCCCGGGGATCGGTAGGTAGGTCAGCGCAGGCAGGCCGGCCACCAGCGCTTCGGTGAAGGAGAGTCCGCCGGCGTTGTGGACCAGCACGTCCGCGCTCGCCATGAGCTCGGCGACATCCTCGCGCCACCCCAGCGGGATCACCCGCGGCATCGTGTGAAGGCGTCGGCGCAGCGACTCGTTGCGTCCGCAGAGGACGACGACCCAGGCCTGGGGATGCGCCGAGGCCGCGATCACGGTCTGCGGGATCGCGCCCATGCCGAGTGACCCGGCGCTGAGCAACACCACCGGAGCCGTCTCCGGCAGCCCCAGCTCCTCGCGCACTGCTTGCCGGGGCCGACCGGTGCGACTGAATTGTGGCGAGCACAACGGCCCGGCGACCCGGGCGTCGACGCCATACCGGGCGGCGTCGTCGGCGGTGGCCTGGGTCGCGGTGAGGTGGACGTCGACCGCCGGATGGCACCACAGCGCATGTGCTGCGGGATCGGTGAGATAGGTGATCGCCGTGGCGGGCAGTCGGTACTGCTCCCGCAGTCGCCCCAGGGTCTGGCTGGCCAGGGGGTAGGTGGAGACGAGGACGTCCGCGGCGCGCGCGCGACGCTCGATGGTCGAGGCGGCCAATTCGTCGACCCCATGGGCCAGGCCCTGCAGCCAGCCCCGGCGCTCGAGGCCCCGGAAGATCCGGTCGAACAGACGCGGCGCGTACTGCACGGTCGGGTGATAGAGGTCGCGCAGCACTCGCCGGACCGGCCACGGCAGCGCTTCGAGATAGTCGAACACCTCGACCTCGATGCCCCGGTCCACCAGCCGGCGGGCCAATTCGCGCGCCGCCCCCTCGTGTCCCTGGCCCACGGAGGCGCTCAAGACGAGCACCCGTCCTCCCGGCGTCGACGGAATCCGCAAGAAGGGAGTGATCACAGACATGTGCGACCCTCCTCGGGCGGCGCCATGGGGCCGACCTCCTCCGCGACTCGAACCAGTGGTGCCGGTCACGCCCGGCTGGGCCGAGGACCGCTCAGGGGGCCATGCCGGGGCCGTCCTCGGGGCCCTCGTGGTGGTGGCCCCTGCTGAACTCCACGGTGGAGGAGGCCGCTCCGAGCTCACCGAGCGCCATTCCCGCTACGCCCCCGAGCACGCCGAGACCGATCATCACGGTCAGCAGCGTCGCCAGAGTTCGCCTTCCGACGCCGACGCTCACGAGCCCACCAGCGCAGCACCGGCGACCGCGCACGCCACGACCCACAGCGCCGCGAGCGTGGCCACCAGTGCGGCGACCCGGCACTGCCCGGGGGTCGGAGCCGGCTGCGCGGAGCCTGCGGTGCCCAGCACCCGGACCCAGGTCCGCCACACGAGCGCGCTCCAGATCTCTGTCCACGACGGCGCCTGCGACTGCGCGGGCTGGGGCTGCGGGAGATCGGCCAGCAGCCCGGGCAGGTCGCTGCGATACCGCGAGGCGTAGGCCGCGGCCACGCGCTCATCGATCTCGGCGAGGTCCAACCGCCCCTCACCCAGGGCCTGGTGCAACCGCGTCACCGTGGCTTCTCGCTCAGCGTCCGAGGCGCGGACCAGCGTCGGCGCCGCCGAGGCGTCGGAGCGGTGCGCAGTGCGGCACGGCTCGTCGGTGGTGGACATCAGACTCCCGAGGGTGATCGGTCAGGTGTCTGCCACCGTGATCGACCGGGGTGAAACCTCGACGTGGTCTGATTCGGAACCGGGTAAGAGTCGCGCGCCGTCCACGGCGAACCCCACGGCCGCGCCACCGCCGGGTGGGGTCGAGGTGAAGGTGGTGCCGCCGTGGCTCTCGGCGACGTCGCGGACGATGGTCAGGCCGAGCCCCGAGCCGGGCAGGCCGCGGGCGGTGTCGGCACGGTAGAAGCGGTCGAACACGCGGGCGGCGTCGGTAGCGGCGATGCCCGGTCCGCGGTCGGTCACCGTGGTCGCACCGCGATGGATGCGCACCCCGATGGGGTCGTCCCCGTCGCTGTCGAACTTGGCTGCGTTCTCCAGCAGGTTCCCGATCGCGCGTTCGAGTGCCTTGCGGCGGCCCCGGACCATCGAGCCGTCGGTGTCGATGCGGACCTTCCGGCCGGTCCGTCGCTGTACGCGTTCGGCGGCGCGCTGGGCGAGCGCCGTCAGGTCCACCGGTTCGTCGGCCTCGTCACTGCGTTGGGACAGCGCGAGGTCGACCAGCTCCTCGACGAGGTGACTGAGCTCGCGGGTCTCGCCCTGGACGTCGTCGAGCAGACGGTCGCGGGCGTCGGGGGAGAGCTCCGCGACGCGGCGCAGCACGCTGGCGTTGGTGCGCAGACTCGTCAGCGGGGTCCGCAGCTCGTGCGCGGCGTCCTGCACCAGTCGGTCCTGGGCCTCGCGGGACGCGGCGAGGCGCCCGAGCATGGTGTTGAACGACGCCGACAGCCGCCCGACCTCGTCGCGCCCCTCGACCGGGACCTCCTGGTCGACGCGCCCGTGGACGCTGACGTCCTCCGCGATGCCGGCGAGGCGCACCAGGCGCCGAGTGATCCGCCGGGCCAGCAGCCATCCGGCGCCAGCGGCCGCGAGCAGGACCGCGCCGCTGACCACGGCGATCTCGTTGGCCATGCCGTGCAGCACGTGCTGGGTCTCGTCGACGTCGACGCCCACCTGCAGCGCGCCGCGGCTCCAACCCTGGGCGGTGGTCAGCACTCGGTAGGTCTCGCGACCCACGCCGACCTCGGCGATGTCGGTCCGGCCGGGCCGCGTCGGAGGCCGCGACGGCTCGGGCCGCGTCGGACACCGGCAGCGCCACCGGCCGACCGCCGAGGAACGTCACCGTCCCGTCCGGGGCCACGGCCTGGCCGACCAGCAGCTGCGGCCGGGTCTGCTCGGCGTCGCGCCCGCCGTCCGGCCCCACGATGGCGGCCGGCGCCAACACCTCGTTCTGACCGCCGGCCAGGGACGCGGTGGTCGATGCCAGCGAGCGGTCGATCTCGCCGGTGATGCGTTCGGAGGCCGCGTGGTAGCTCAGCACCCCGACCAGCAGGGCGACCACCGCGCCGACGAGGGCGAAGGCGAGAGCGAACCGGGCACGCAGGCTCACGGCTCGCGCACCGTGTATCCCACACCGCGCACCGTGTGGATCACAGCAGGAGCGCCGGCCGCGGCGAGCTTGCGGCGCAGATAGCCGATGTAGACCGCCAGATTCTTCGAGTCCGCCCCGAAGTCGTAGCCCCAGATCCGCTCGTAGACCGTCGAGTGGTCCAGCACGATTCCGCGGTTGCGTGCCAGCAGCTCCAGCAGGTCGAATTCGGTCTTCGACAGCGGCAACTCCTCCTCGGCCCACCACGCCCGCCGAGCTGCCGGATCGATCCGCAGCGACGCGATCTGCAGTACGGCGGCGCCGTTCTGCTCCGCACCGTCCTCACCGCCCGGTATGTACGCGGCGCGACGCAGCAACGCCCGCAGACGGGCGAGCAGCTCGTCGAGTTCGAAGGGCTTGGGGAGATAGTCGTCGGCCCCGGCGTCGAGCCCGGCGACCCGGTCGGGGGTCTCGATGCGGGCGGTGAGGATCAGCACCGGGGTGCGGTCGCCCTCGGCACGCAGCACCCGGCAGACGGCCAGGCCGTCGACCCCGGGCATCATCACGTCGACGACCATCGCGTCGAAGGCGTCCCGGCGAGCCCGCGTCAACGCCTCGACCCCGTCGACCACGGCGATGACGTCGTAGCCCTCCAGCTCCAGGGCCCGCGCCAGGGACTCACGGATCGCGCGGTCGTCGTCGGCGACCAGGACACGGTGCGGCACCACCCCATGGTGGCCCCACCGTCACGGCGTCGTCCTGGTGACCGTGGTGGTGGACCCGTCGGCCCAGACCACCAGCCCGGTGCGCCCGACACGCTGCCCGAGCCAGGTTGCTGCCCCCGGCCCGTGGGCGTAAGCCACGGTGGCGTCGATGTCGGCCCAGGTCAGGCTGCGCGCGACGACGGTCACCGAGGCGACTCCCACCGGTGCGCGGCCGGTGCGGGCGTCGATGATGTGGCCGCCGCGATGGGCGGTGCCGGAGGTCGCGACCGCGCCGTCGGTGAGCGGGACGACGCCAAGGACCCGGCTGGTGTCGTGGGGGTCCTCGAGACCCGATCCGCCAGGGCAGGTGGGGGTCCAGGGCACGGGCGAGCATGTCCCCGCCGGCCGACAGGCAGAAGTCGGTCTCGTCGAGCTCGCCCAGCGCGGTGGCGCTGCGTTCGACGGCCCATCCCTTCACCACGCCGCTGGGGTCGAGGACGCGGGTCCCGTCCGGTCCGGGTCGGACGGCCGAGAAGGCGCCGTCGGAGGCACGTTCGGCCCGTGCGGCGAGGGCGAGGACCTCGGCGACCTTGGGTGGGCAGTCGGCCTCGGTGATCTCGCCGCGGCCCAAGCGGGAGATCACCGAGTCCGGCCGGTAGATGCTGAAGACCTCGTCGACTCCGCGGAGCTCGCCGAGGGCGATGTGCCAGGCGTCGCGGCCGGCGGCGTCCTCGGCGTGCCGTCCGCGCAGCGCGAGGCTGATCGGCATGCCCATGACGTGCTCGACGTGGCGGACGACCCGTCGCGGGGCGGTCGGGATGGTTCCGTGGACGGGGGTCATGCGATGCCGGCCTGGTCGAGGGCGCTCTGCAGGGACTCGACGTACCCGGTGCTGGTCACGGTGGCGCCGCTGACCATGTCGATGGTCGCGCTCTGGGTCTGGAGGGTCTCTCCGACCAGCGTCGGGACCGCGTCGGCGTTGATGGAGATGTCCTTCTTGTTGCCGTTCGGTTGTTGGATCACGTCGACGGCGGTGATCCTCCCGTGGGCGACGGTGGCTCGGACCTGGACGGGTCCCCAGCGGGTCGAGGCGGTGGTGCCGGTCACCGTGCCCGTGAAGGTGCTGGTGGTCGTGGTCCCGACGGGCGGGGTCCCAGTGGGTGGGGTCCTCGCGGTCGTGGTGCCGGAGGCGACGGTGTCGGCCCCGCCGGTGGGCGGGGTCGAGGAGGTGGAGGTGCGGTAGCCGAAGAGCAGGACCACCGTGCTGACGGTCGTCAGGAACCACAGCAGGATGCGGCGCATCTGGAGGTCACCAGCCGAAGGTCTCGGAGTGGATGCGGCCGGCCGGAGTCCCGGCGGCCGCGAGGGTCGCCCGCACGAGTCGGGTCCACGCGTCGGGGCCGCAGACGTACACGTCGCGGTCGGCGATGTCGGGGATCCGCGTCCGGAGCGCGGTCAGGTCGTCCACCGGGCCGACACCGTCGCCGAGCCAGGAGTCCGTCGCGCGGCGTCGCCCGGGCAGCGGGACCACCTCGAGGCCGCGCTCGCGGGCGAGGACGTTGAGCTCGCGGGCGAACAGGGGCTGGTCGGTGAAGCGGTGGAGCAGGACGACGTCGCCGGGCCGCTGTTCGAGCTCCTCGGCGAGGGCTCGCAGCGGGGTGACGCCGACGCCCGCCCCGATGAGGGCCACCTTGTCCCGGGTGCGGGCGCGCTCGGACAGGCGGCCGAACGGTCCTTCGATCAGCACGCGTGTGCCCGGGCGCACGCTGGGCACGGCGGCGCTGCCGTCGCCGAGGTCCTTGACGGTGATGCGCAGGGTGCGCCCGTGGGGGGCGGCCGAGAGCGAGTAGGGGTGGCCGCGGGTCCATCCGGTGCCGGCGAGGAACCGCCAGGAGAAGAACTGGCCGGCGTGGACGCGAAGCTCGTCGAGGTGCCGCCCGGTCAGGTACACCGACACGCAGCCGTCTCCCTTCGGTACGACCGAGGTGACGGTCAGGCGGTGGCGGGCGCTGCGCCACAGCGGCAGCGCGACCCGCCAGATCAGTACCGAGCCCGCGGCGGCGGCCCACAGCGCCCACCAGAACACGGTGCTGGCGGGGGAGGCGAGGAACTCCTGGCCGGTCCAGAGCTGGTGGGGCAGGGCGAGCCCGACGCCGATGTAGGCGTAGAGGTGCAGCAGGTGCCAGGACTCGTAACGCAGCCGGGCGCGGGCCGCGCGGATGCTGGTGACGACGACCATGACCAGGCACGTGGTCCCGGCGGCGGCGAGCAGCATGCCCGGGTAGTCCACAGTGAGATCCCAGGCGGTGGCGGGCACGCGGGCGAGGTCGCCGGCCGCGTAACCCCAGGTGATCAGTCCGACGTGGGCCAGCATCCCCGTGAAGGACGTGAACCCCACGAGCCGGTGCAGGCCGGCGAGCCGATCCTGGCCGAATGCGCGTTCCAGCAGGGGGACCCGGGCCATGAGGATCACCTGCACCAGGAGCAGGACCGAGGCGAGCAGGCCGGTCAGCCGACCCACCGAGGTCAGCCCCGCCGCCCACCCGGTGAGGTCGCCGAGCCCGCCGCCGGTCGCCCACCACAAGGTGACCAGCGTCAGGGCGGCGGCGAGGAGGGCTTCGGCGCCGAGGCGCACCCGCTGGTCCCCCGTGGCCTGCCCGTCCGCCGAGGGCACCGGACGAAGGGGACGTTCCTGCACAGTGCTCACGTGAGTAACCCTCCGTGGATTGGGCTCGGTCCCGGGACGTGGTGGTGACTCCCACCGTGATCGACCGGGGTGAAACCTCCACGTGGTGCGATTCGGAGACAGGTAAGAGAAGACAGACGTTCTATGGCGACTCGTCGCCACGACGGCTCGTCACCTTTCGGTGCGAGTCATGCGGGTTCGGCCGCCTCGGGAGTGCCGATGACGGCGTCGGTGGTGCGCAGGATGTGTTCTCGAAGCAACGTCTCGGCGCGGGGCGCATCACGGGCGAGCACGGCGTCGAGCAGCTCGCGGTCCTCGCGGGCAATGCGGTCGCGCTGGTGCTCGATCTGATCGGCGTCCAAGTACCACCGAAGGTACAGGTCTGCTTCGTCGCGCAGCCGACCGACGATCTCCATCATGCGTCGGTTCCCGCAGCCGGAGACCAGCGCGAGGTGGAACTCCGCGTGGACTCGGACCAGGTCCTCGTTCAGGCGACCGTCCTGCAACACTGGCGTGCGCTCGAGCATGTGGTGGACCGCGACGGCCTCGGCCTCCCACCGTCGAGAGCCGGTCTCCACCGCTTCGCGGACGAAGCCGGGCTCGATGTGGGCGCGGACGGCGGTCAGGCCCACGAGGTCCTGGTCGGACAGGCTCATGACCCGGAAGCCGAGATTGCTTTCGGCGCGGACGATGCCGCGGTCGACCAAACGGACCAGGGCTTCGCGCAACACCCCGACGCTGACGGAGTAGCTCGCACACAGCTCAGGAAATGTCAGCCGCCGGCCGGGCTCGAGGCGCCCCGCCAGGATGTCGCTCCGGATGCCTGCGGTGACGGCATCCGCTCGAGATTGCCCGCCCTTGCCTCTGGCCATGGGTACCAGCATAACAGGCAGATGATCGAACCTGGGAATAAGATGCGCATATGCCATCCTCGGTCGAGCACCTCTTGACCGAGAAGACTAGGGTGGCCGGTCTATCGCACGCGTTCGAGAAATGAGACCTCGATCTCCCGGGCCACCGGCAGCTCGACCGCCGTCATTGAGCCGTTCTCGCCGACGGTGACCGTGGTCGGCGACCCGTCGATCAGCGCCGAATACCGTCCCGCTCGGGGAGTACACGAATCACTTGCCACGGACAACGTGCCGTCCGAGCCGGCCGGGGCCCAGAGCGGGTGGGCGCTCCGAGCATCCGAGCCGCCCGCGCGACGTCTGCGACACGGTGCTCACCTGTCGGGTGTCCGGCGGTTAGACCTGGTCTCAGAACTCAGCCGGCAAGTACCTGTTCGCGCAGGATGTCGGCGTGTCCGCAGTGGTGGGCCAGCTCTCGCAGAACTTGCAGGTACACCCAGCGAAGCGTGCGCGGCCCGGCCCGGTGGCCGGTCACGACGGCATCCAGTGGCAGGTCTGCAACCGCCGTCCGGGCCGTCGCGCAGGCTTCCCGGTGGGCTGCCGTGACCGAGGCGACGGTGTCGTCGTCGGTGAGCCGGAAGGACTCCTCCGGGTTCTGTACCAGGCCGAGCTCCCGACGGGACGTGCCGCCGACGCACTCCTCGAACCACACCCGCTGCATCCACGTGACGTGCTTGAGCAGCCCGAGCAACGTCGTCGCGGACGAGACGAGGTGGCGACGGGCCTGCTCCTCGGTGAGGCAGTCGAGGGTCACCTCGAGGGCGCTGCGGTACTCCTCGACGAACGCGTCGAGCTGGGTGCGTTCGTCGTCCAGCGGCACATCGAACGAACCCATCAGCGTCTCCCATCACGCCGCAGGCCGAGGGCCACAGCAGCTGGTGCGAGCGGCGGCCCACGGCGACGTTGACGATCCTGGTCTCAGGACTCTTGCTGCACGAGTCGGCGCAGGTTGATCCGCACACAGCTCACCCTGCGCCCGCTTGAAGCGCAGCAGCCAGGACACGGTGCGTTCGACGACCCAGCGGTGGCGCCCGAGCTTGGTCTTGTCCTCGATGCCGCGGCGGGCGATGCGGACCTTGATCCCTCGCCGGTGCAGAGGTGGGTGCCGGGGGTGGACAGCGATAACACCCCGGTGGCGATGTCGTGGTGCTGACCAGGGGAGGATCGGCGGAGACCGAGGCGAAGGTCCCGACGATCATCCCGACGGGCCCGGTGGGCGTGCGGACCGCGATGACCGTGACCCGGCGGCGTCGGGCAGCGTGGCCGTCATCGCCGGGCTCCAGCGGTCACGGCGTCACCCGCCGGTGCGGCCGGCGACTGTCCGAGGGCGTGGGCCCCGCCTACATCGAGGATGTGGGTCTTCTCGGGTTCGGTCAGCAGCGGTGAGGACACGATGAAGTCGACGACGTCGGCGAGCGGACCGCGGGGAAGGTCGCTGCCGAACACCAGCCGGTCGGTGGCGAGGCTGCGGCGCACGGACTCGAGGGCGTAGGGCTCCTCGGTCATGCTGGTGTCCTACCAGAACCGCCGCAGCTGGGGCAGGACCCCGCCGAGCTCCTCGTAGAGTTCCGGGTGGGACTTGCCGATGCCGTGGTCGAAGCGGTGGGCGAAGAAGGGTAGGGCGCCGCCCATGGCCGCGGCCACGATCCGCACGTTCGGGTACCGGGTGGTGACCTTGCTAACCACGAGCCGGCACAGGGCCAGGGCCGTCTCGGTCGGGCTGCAGAAGTCCGGCGCGAGGTGATACTCCGCCGAGCCCGCACCCATCAGCGGGGTGAACCGCAGCTCGGCCACGGTTGCTGCGCGACCTGAACGCGATTGGATCGGCGAGGTGCCCGCGGTGTGGGTGCCCTGGGAGGCCGAGGACGCCGCCCGGGACATGGCGGGAGAGCCCCAGCAACGGCGTCTCGGTGTTCTCGTCCTGCACGCTCGGGCGTCCCCCCGGGTTCGGCCCCGCCGAGGGGCCCATGTCAGTCGGCGGCGAGGTCGGTCAGCCGGGTTTGCGCACCTCGAGGTGCTCGGCGAACCAGTCGCGGGCGGCGCTGGAGCTGATCTCGAATCCGGGTCCGGTGTAAGCGTCGAAGTGTCCGCCGGGGAGTATGACGAGCTTCTTGGGGTGGACGGCCTGTTCGTAGGCCGCGCTGGCCGCCTCGCCCGCGACGAGCCGGTCGTTCGGGGCCACCACCATCTGGAGCGGGGTCGGCGCGATCAGCGGAAGGAAGCGGCCCGGCTCGTAGCCCTGGAGCAGCTCGATCGAGCGAAGGGTCACCTGGTTCTCCCAGGAGGGGGCGCGGTCGCGCTGGGTGCGGGTGAAGAATTCGTAGGAGTCCGGGGTGGGCAGGGCAGCCGCTCCCGCGGGATCGTCGGTGACCACCGGCATCATCGCCGGCTCGCCCCCGCGCGCGCGTTCGAGCCGATCGGCGGTGAACGCGTCCCAGGTCGGGCCCCACTGGTCGATGCGGACGAGCGACTCGAACGCCCGACGTCCGGAGATGAGCGGAACCTGGCCGGACACGGCCTTGACGCGGCGGTCGATGGCGGCCACGACGTAGGAGTGCGCGCCCGAGTAGCTCGATCCCCACACGCCGATCCGGTCGGGGTCGACGTCGCTGCGGCTCTGGGCGTAGGTGATGGCGTGCTGGTAGTCTCGGACCTGCTCCCAGGGGTCGATCTCGAGGCGGGGTTTGCCGGGGGCCGCGTCGGAGGCGCCGAACCCTCGGTTGTCGTAGACGACGCAGGCGAGGCCGGCGGCGGAGAACACCTCGGCGTAGTCGTCGAGGTGCTGTTCCTTGACCGCGGAGTACCCGTGGGCCATCACCACGCAGGGATGGCCGCCTGACCCACCTGAGCTCGGGAGACTGGGCGTGTAGAACCACCCGCGTAGAGTCGCGCCCTCGGCGTCGAACGCGATGTCTTCCCTCATGGCTGCTCCCGTCGACGCCGTTGTCGAGCACCCAGCATGCTCCGACCACGGCGTGCAGGACAGGCCCTCCCCCCGATCACTGCACAACCGCAACCTCGGGGTCTTCTCAGCCGCGGCGCCCGATGCCGCACCGCGCCCGGGCGCCGCCCGTCCCCGTCGCGGGGTTCGGGACGGGCGGGGGCCGTCACCGATCGCGGTCCTGGTCGGTGTGGTGCAGCCGTAACGCAGCCGACACCGTGGCCATGCTCGGTCAGATTCGACATGGGGCGCCGCCGGCACCACCGCGGGGAGGTCATCTTCCAGTGAGGTGTGCGAGCGCGCGGGAGGCTGGAAACAGCAAGCGGACGTCAGGCATGCCGCAACCAGAGATGAACGTGGCGCCGTCGCGACGGCGGCCCGGACTATGAATGGAGTCTCGCCGTGGACCCGTCCCCTGTGGGCGCAGTCATGGAACTCGTCTTCAGCAGCCGCGTCGGCGGGGCAGGGGAACGTGCGGGGGAGCGCCGCGATGATCAATGCACCAAGGCCTCCTGGTCCCCGGGCCAAGGACGCGGCCGCTGTCTCCCGCCTGACCCGAATCCGCGAGTAGCGGCGAACGCTGGCATGTGAGGTGGCGGTAGGCGCACTGTGACCTGCGATTATGGTGATTGTACCGTAAGCCACTATCGTCGAGGTCGAGAGGACACCATCCGGGGTAAGCATTCAGGTGCTCGACACGCGGAAGATCTTGTTTTGCCGGGGTGCCGGGTGGGGTTGTGATCGGCTCGTGGGGTGCCGGGTCCCGACGAGCTCTCCCACGAGGA
>JAABUP010000761.1_pt1 | contig 69511 bp, 105 predicted proteins | sample 5559201 | NCBI WGS metagenome assembly JAABUP01 (sample SAMN10711887, study PRJNA513373) | rock metagenome | isolation source: Antarctica rocks | place: Antarctica | reverse complement strand
GACTTGTAGGTGCTCCAGCTGTGTATACCTTTTGACTTTGTCTGTCCATTCACCTACGCATCAGGCGTATGCCTCCACATGTATGTGTGATGAGCAATCGAGGCAAGTGTTTAGATCATTACGTGCAACAGCTTCTGCGCCCTTGCTGTTCCCCTTTGCAACAGTGATGAGTTTGATTTTGACAGGTCTGACTGCTCTGGCAAAGCTTTTAGTTGTGGGGTTGTCAGCTTGAGCACAAACGACCATTATAGCTCTGACATTAGACCACCGAAGCTGAGGCACCGACCAGCTGCATACTCGACCGAGGGAAGCTGTCATGCATACTCTGTTGCGACCAACCAAGCAATACTGCAGCACGGCCACTTCAAAATGCTCAAGTATATGGCGCTTGTGTCACGGGGACATGTGGTGGCGTACGAATTGGACTCCAGGCGCTCAAGCAGCAGCTGCGCAATGATGCCTGAGTGCTCCGGAACCAATGCTTACCATGATATGCTTGCCGTGCCCATTCTCAACTTCTTCACAACAAAAATTTTCGAAATTTTCCACGCTTAAATTGTAAAGTATACAGCCCAACCCTCCAGGCAATACAGCTATGAACCTGATCGAGCTTCCATCCGCCTTGCCATCTATCATGAATATCATAGCACTGCTGAGCAGGCAGTAGCTACAGCAGCTGGTCTGCCTTGATTGGCTTGCATGCCACCCACTGGCATTGTATTCATTGGACGAATCGTGCAGCTGCACAGCACGGGCAAAAAATAGACTACCATCCTACACTACATCCTTACACATATCACAAACAACTATAGCATAAACAATCAGTCCACAAGCATCTCTACATGCAGCAGAAAGAGCCCATTCATTATTCGACATCACCTATGGCATCACACACTGTAAACTCGGGGAGAACCCCTGAGCCCCTGCTCACACACAGCAAGAACCTCGAAAATATGCTGCAGAGATTTCAGTTGACAACTGAATGAAGCAAGGCACCGACACTCCAACAAACACAGCAGAACAGCAGGAGATAAGACCATGATCGCTGGCTGTTCATGTCACAAGCATACAAGCCCCCAGATCTGGTTTGCTTAGCAAGCTCTCCAAGCAACAAACATGGACAGAATCAGAAGTTTAAAAGGACGTCGCATCTGTACTGTCCGGAGCAGTCATGTTGTACCGCTGCTGAGGTCCTGCTGCTTGTATTGAGCCACTTGGCTGGTCATACCTCCTGGGTGGCCTTTGCAGCTCCTCAGCAGCTCTCAGGGCAACACGAGCCAGAAGCTGCCTTGCAAACATCTCAGCTGCACAACATCCAAGACACAAATGAGCATACAGCATACCAGCTGTTTGAAACAGCGAATCTGGCTGTCAGTTCCTGAGGCCCAAAAGCATTCATGACGCACTTCTGACAGCGCTAAGTTTGCATTGTAATTTACTTCAGGGGCAGCCCAGAGGCCTGATGTCAGTGGCAGTCTGCTGCTCAAGACAGCAAAGCAAAAGCTATGAACAGACCTATGAGACTGAGCCCCGGTAAAAGCTCTGGTAGAAGCGGGTAAATTTCTTCCCACACTCTTTGCCTTTGGTTGGCATCCAGCTGCTGCCTGAAATTGGGCTGCAGAATGGTCCAGATGCCACGCACCGTAAGGAGTGCTTCCTGGTCCTCGTCGTTTGGAGCCACCGCAGGTTGCAGGCTGCAACATGCAATCATTGCTCAGCAGATGCTTGACATGCTACAATTCATTGCATGTCACACATGTAGGCCATCCAGGGTGGAAACAGTGACACGATAGAGGGCATGCATCACTGCACTCACTGCTTCTTGACATCTAGACTCTGCGATTTGCCGGCTGCACAGTGTAAACAACAGCAGCATCTGGTAGTAGTAGCAACAAAACATTCAGAAGTTGCCTGCACCTGTAGATTAATTCAAAAGGGGTGGGGAAGGGTGCAAGGACAAGGCGCAGGGGCCCCAGGGCTTGCAAGGTACCAAAAGTGGCCAAGGCAGGTGGGGTGCCTAGCACCACCCTGCACACCTCGCTCACTGCTTCTCGCCCAACCGCATCTGCTCCAGCTACCAGTTCATCCACCAGAAGCTCCTGTGAGAGGTCAGGAGGGCATGAGATGTGACACCAGCAACCACACTTGGGAGGTGCAGCAGCAAGTCAGCTAGGAAACGAGATGTATGTTGTGTTGTCTGTGTGATGCTGTCCAGGTGAGTAAGAGACGTGCAGTGTGTTAAAGCGTGAGCACAATAACAGCTTGTGTATCTGCATTGCACTTGACTGATGACCTTGAATTCATCAAAGTCACAGCTATCCATGGGAAGGAGCCACCTTCATGGGGATGCAGTTTAGAGTCCGTGTTAAAAGGTGTACCATGCAATGGCTGAATACCTGAAGATAGCTACCATTCCTGTTGAAGACAATCTTCAAGACCTCCCTGGAGGTGTCGTCCAGGGCAGGTGCAGTGAGGGCAGGTGACACACTCCTGATGCCGCTGGTTGTGAAGCTGCCAAAGCCTGAGCTCAGCCTCTGCAGTCTGGTGATGTCCAAACGAGCCTTGTCCTACAATGCCGCAACAGCTCTCTTGCTACAGTGAGACACAGTTGTACACCATGCAGATGATAACAATGCCGCGACAATTGTCTTGCTACAGTGAGATGCGGATGCATACTGTGCAGATGATGACGATGGCTGTGCAGTTGAGCTGCACAAATATTGCAACAACCGGATGACATCATGCAGGTGGTCATGGGGCACAGTCAGTGTGAAGAACTCATGACCCAGTCGACATGCAGTGCAGCCTTGTTTCTGGACCTGTTGCATGCCAGATGCAGCATGATCAGCAGGCTTGACATACTGTGAAGATGATGCAGAAGATGGACTTGTTTCCAGACAAAAGTGAGGAGCCAGTCATACCCCATAGAGCAATTGCCGTAGGGCTGCACGAGCACGGGGTTGGTTATCGGTAAGCAGGCGGCGTGACAGGTATGGGAAGGTCTCCTTCACTATGGCATAGTCAGGGTCCACCCTCAAAGCTGTGCCCTCAATCACGCTAAAGGCCCTCAGTATCAGAGCAAAGTATGGCGGAATGTCAATTGGGTAGTCCTTGGACAGCTCATCCAGAGCAATAGTCACCTGTGCCACCAATCAAATAATCTGTTGCCAAACAACATCTGTTTGGAAGTCTGACACAGCTGCAAATATACCTGCTCTTGAGCAGTGCATCTGTTGCATGAGAGGCTCTGTCATACACGTTCAAGAACACAGACATGCAGCTTATACATTGCAGTTATGGGAAGATATTTGCATCGGATGCAAGCTGTCTTAGGCACTGGTTCAACTGCATAGAGGCAAGCTGTCTTGGGCACTGGTTCAACTGCATAGAGGATAGCATGTGCACAGCAAGGGGCTGAGGGGCTGACCGCATCTATATTAATGCCCTTAGCGCCTCCACCCTGAGACAGCTGTGACAGGATGTTACCCAGGGGAGCAATCAGTCCTAACTCTGCCATCTCTGGTGCATCTGCATAGGTCAACACGAATGTCAGCTGAGATTCCAGGCACGCTTCAATGATGTCCTGTCACCACAGTGTCATGAAGCCTAATACACCGAACCCTTGTGCACAATGCAGTTGCACCAGTCAGCAGTGGTTGTCTCGTTGCCATGACAGGCAGCCACCAAATTGCGACACATATTATTGAGCGACAAGGCGACAGATGTTTGCGCATGTGATTGGCCACGCACAACGCATGCAGCAGCACCTTTTGAGAGGAGCTGCTGGCCTGAAGGCATGCTGCAAACAAGGCATGAAAGCAGGAAAGGTCCTTGAAAGGGAAACTTGCAGAACTTGATGCTATTTTTGTCCTTGCTTGTTTTTTTTGGCAGGACACAAGGATGATGGCAGGCTGCATACCAGCTGGGACAAAGCCAAGCTTCCTGAGGTCCCGAGCAATGCCATTCCAGTCCTCCACAGACAAGTGAGCAATGTACTCCACCAGAGCCAGACTTTGCTCAGGAGTCACCTGCAACCAAGCTTAATGTCTTCTGGCTTGCGTCAATGTTTGAACGACTTTTGAAGAGTGCAGTTGAGCCATGAGCCCAGTCGTGTGATAATGCTTTTGTGTCAAGATGTGCAGCTTAGCTAGCCAAACCAGACTTGCATTTGTGATGGCACAGTCAGAGCATGATGCGGCCTGCCACAAAACAGTATGCTGCATCCCATGTCAAGCCTTGACCCTGCCAGCAAGACCTGCAGCAAAGAGCATTAGTCATATCAGAGGGGTGTGCAGCTCACCTCAGTCATGAGACCAAAGTCCAGTATGCAGATCTGGCCCTCAGGGGTGCGGATGAGGTTCCCAGGGTGGGGGTCAGCATGCAGGAAGCCTGTCTCCAGCAGCTGGATGAGATAGCAGTTCAACAAGGTAGTGCACAGCTCCCTCACATCACCTGCTGTACTCTCACTTAGCTTCTCCCCTGCACAGCAGCAGGCACACATTGGGCATGTGCTTCAAGAGCCACTGCAGCTTGTTACCTTGCCCGGCAACAAGTTCTGCAAGGCTTCAGCTGTGGCACAATCATTGCTTTCAATACTGCTGAGCAAGCTTTTGAGGTGTGCAGAGGTCACAACACAAGCAATGCTGCCCAGGTAACATTGCACAGTGCAAGCTCAGCTTCACTAAATTACACCTTATATGCAAATGGGTGAATGGCAGCAGCAGTAGCAGCAGCAGCAGCAGCAGCAGCAGGCTACACATCACATGCACCTCAGTGTATAGCAGCAGACAGGTGTGTCAACATGATTGCAGAAGGACTGACCTTGCATCCAGACGGTGGTCAGCACTTCTTTGTTGCTAAGATGCTGGTAGACATCTGCCACCACAATGCCATCCAGGCCTGCCATCTGCTCCTTGAAAGTCATGCCATTCTGAGCTTCACGCTCATAGTCCAGCTCATGGAAGAAGCGCGTGGCCCATTCATCAATCAGACCTACCCAGTTTGTCCTTATCTGCAGCATTGCCCTTGCTGAAGTCAAGATACAATGCTGGCACCATCTCACAACAGGTGTTGTTGAAGGCCAAGCTGTGTCAAGTATAAGGCAAGACACGGGAGGTGCAACTCAAGATAACTAGGTGCTCTGAAACAAAAGCATGAAGCAGTGGGACAAACAGGACTGCAGTGGCAGGTGTTCTCCAAGGCCAGAACTGTACTTGCGTCAATATTGTGGACAAGCATTGACTGACGCTACCTGAGGGAAGGTTTGAGAGAAGGCTGCAAAGCGGCGCATGAGTAGCAGGTCCAGCGCCACAGAGGCCTGCACAGAAGGCCTCTGCACCTTGACTGCTACCTCGCCGCCCCCATAAATATCCCTCAGTCGCCCCTTATACACCTGTCCCAGCGAGGCTGATGCCACAGGAACAGTTGACAGGCTGCTGAATACCTCGTCCACTGGCTGACCAAACGCTGTAAACCAAAGCAAGGTACTTCAACCAGATGGCGTGCAACAGCAAGTCTGCTTGCATGCAGCTTGGCAGCTGTCGCACGCTGTACTGTGTGGTTCTACCTGGTTGACAGCTATCCTAACAGACCCAATTGGAGGCGCTTTGTCACACAGCATTGACAGGTCTGCAAACGCCTGGCATGCATCAGTAAGCAAGATCCTGCAGTAATGCAAATGGCATGCTGCATATGAGACAGCATTCTCTGTGGATTAAGTCTCCTGCTATGTTGTAGGTTTTGCCTTGCAGCATGCCCTGCACGAGTCTTGGCAAGTAAGACAGCCTCCTGTGTATGATCTGGTGGCCTTATGTTACTGACCTTTTGCCATGACTAGCAAGGCTGCTTTAGTTGGAAAAGGTGGTACACGGTCCTGTAGTCTCTCAATCTCCAGCAGGTAGTTCATATCTAGCACATCCCCCCGGGTGGAGACTGCCTGAGCCACCTTGACATAGGCTGGGCCCAGCTGCTCAATCGCCTTCCTTACCTGGATTGCCCTCTTTGGAGAGTTGATCTTCAGCTTTCCTGCAATTTGACGCATGTAATGTAAGGTCAAAGGTGTTGCCAAGGGCATGCAGAGAACATTCAAAGGTTGCGCACATTCCTCTGCAAAGTTTTGTGTGTCACTCTTTGACAGCAGCTTTCATGAGTATCAGTGTGATGGACAATCGGCACCTGGAAAACACTGAAAGGATGCATAGACAAACCTAGCAAGTGTATGACTATGTACTATGCAGGTCAGCACATCAGTTTAGAGTTGTTGTGTCAATGGAGTCCACCAAGAAGATCAAGCAAAAAAGAGCTTAGGAGGAGCAAGAAAAAAGTACCAGTAGCTTTGTCGATGAGCAGTGCCAAGCCAATGCTGAAGCCTGCAAAGGTGACTGCAACAGTTCTGCGAGCAACAGCCACAGGCCGTCTTGCCCAGTAGCCTGCAACGCCGTCTGCATTCCACTCCCAGGGCAGTGTGTCCCTGGGATCAGGCATTCCCCAGTTGGACCTAGGGTATGACGCTATGATTGCTATGGCGACAGCAGCTGAGATTAGGGCAATGGTGGTGGCGCTGTACCCTCCAAACTCTGCAAATGCACATTTTTCTCAAACTGTGCCATTGGTCAGTTTGCTGAGCGATGACAGGTGCTTGTGGTGCGCCTGAATACAGCCCAAAGCTCAGCTGAGCTGAGAACCACAAAACAAAGTATGTGTGCAATTTTCCATGGGTGTCCATGCTGATCAATGTGTTTTCAGACTGAACGTGTTCATAAATGTCCACCTCCATGCACAGCAGGGCAACCACAAGTGAGCTTGCATGTATGAACTGGACGTAGCAATGACTGCTTCTGACCTGCAGACTGCAGGTTGCCAAAGTTTGTGAGGTCGTAGCCGGGCACGGCTGGAGTGCTGGGCAGCAGACCATTCAGCTGCGCTTGCAAAGACACTGTGAAATCCTCCAGACTGGACGCTGCTTGCAAGAGCAGCTCTGAAGCCTTTTTAACATTGCCTCCTGCCTGCAGACCCTGCAACAGCAATGCCACTCATGAAATCAGCTATTGCACTGATTGTGTTCAAACTACAACTGCATCACACTAACATTTCCAGCCGCATCAGGCACATGAAACAGTGCACACCAGCTGATGACTTACATCAATGCTTTGCTGAAGGCTGTCAACAGCTGACTGAAAGATTGGTTCAGAGGGCTGTGACGAGACAGAACCCCTGCCAAGCTGATTGTTGACCCACTGAGACAGTTCTGCTACTGCTGCTTGTGCAGCATGAGTTCCATAGTGAGGCTCAGGACTTCTGCTTGCTCCTGCTGCCTGCTCAATTCACCACACACAATGCGTCATGTAATGCCAAATGCCATGCTGCTCATGCATGCAAAAGAAGCCCATGTGGTTGAAAAGCAGGAAAGAACTGAGCAATTGTTTGAAAGGATGTGTGAGTGCTTGTATGGAAAGGGGCTGAAAAACAGTTCTGGCATGCTTGCAATTGCACAGCATCAGTCAGCACCTACCGTCAGCTGACTGGTGATTGCAGTGCTGAGGTTGCTGAATGGTGCTGACACAGCATGGAAAGCCTCAGAAAAGGGATTGCTGACACCTGCATGGGCTCCTTCAGCTGCATGACACAAATGCGCATGTGTCAGTGAGTCTGCAGCAGGTCCAGGCACTGGATTGACAACGTCAATCACTGCCATTGTCATGGTTATGGCCACAGAACACACTGCAAACCTGTGTGTGTGGCTGGTGCCAAATTTGGCAGACTTGGTAGGGCAAGCCTTTGACCGCCAGTTATCTTCTGTATTTGATCATTTGCTGCGTCGAGTACCTGCTGCCCAGTTCTGGCAGCGGCTTCAGTACCAAAATGTGGAGGAAGGGACTCCCAGGTAGGTTTGCTTTGCAAAAGCTCATGTCCTGGCAAGCTGCAGCACCCACAAAAGGCATGATATAACTTGCAAAAGCAATGATTATGTTCTGAGGTCACGCAGGGCATGAGTCAAATTCACACACCTAGGAATGATTTGTTGGACACCTCCTGTTGACTGCTCAGAGCCAAGCTGCTCTGTCAGGTGAGGGACTATTGAGTCAGCTTGATGCGCAGCTTCTGATGTCAAAGCAGGTGATTGCTCAGTGGATGCTGAGGTGCTGGCAACCAAGCCATGAATGGTATGCTCAGGAGCAGCAGACAGTCTGCTGGCAGCTTCTGCCACCAGTGTTGGCCCTTCAGGTTGCTGATCTAGCTGGCTGCTGCAGCTGGTCAATACTTTGGAACGATGACATCTCTTTGGCCCAAAAGGCGCGCGGGTCAAGGGCCTACATGGAGCACGTGAGCTTGTGCAAGGTATTTGGTGCATGCCTGATCACAAGCACGAGTGACCTTTAAGGCCTGTTCGGTCACGCCTCACAGTCGCCTCAAAAAACTGACCGAATGCAACTTGACAAGCAGGATCTGGTTGTGTAATGCATGTTGTTAAATAGTGCACACCCAGCCAGGAAAGTCATGCGTCCATACCTGCGCGTGACAAGATCGGAGGGGCTGCTTATAACTGAAGCGGAGGATACATGCGACTTCATTCGAAGGGCCGATCGCAGTCGAGACCACCCTCCGGACTTGTGCCGCAGTGCCGACCCAGGTCGAATAAGAAAGTTAGAGTTGAACTTGCTCCCAACTGGAGGTTGACAATTTGCGACGTCGTAACTAAACTGTTACGTGCCCATGCAGCAGAGAACTTCTGCTCTGAGAGAAGGCTTGATGTGACCAACGGTATGTTTTACACAAGAACCCTCGAAAAGTTTCATAAATTGTTTCCGCTGCAATGCAGAGACAGTCACTGGCAAGCTGGCAGTGAAACTGAGCAAGGGGCAGCATGTGATGAAGCACGCTGTAAAGTGTACTGTGTACATGTGCATATGCTGTTGACAATGTCTTGCACAACCATTGCTGAGTCATCTCCGGCATCTGGGGTTATGCTGGCATTGTTTTTCAGCCTGCAAATGAAAGGTCAGGTCAGGAATGGTCACAAGAGTGCAGGACGCGGTTTGCAGGTCCACATGACATGACATATTTTGAGCCCACAAGCATGCCACACTGATAAGACACAGCGTGAATGACCAAGGTATGACCATGATTTTACTGCTCCAAGGCTTAAATGCAAGGCTTAAAGCATCACCTAAACGCATCATCTGCGCAAAACCTTTTTGACTGCCCAAAAGACAGACTATGTACATTGCTTGCTCATCATGTGTGCTGCTCATCAGTGTCATTTCCCATTGCATTGCAGCTTGGTTGCTCATTCTGCATACCTCTTGACTGAATAGCTCTCTTCAGGTCTGCCTTCAAAGCATCACTGAGCCCATCAGTCTGTATGTGTTCATTCCCGCCAGCTATGTATGCCAGGCAGTACTGCTTCAGCTGCTGTGCATGGTGCCAGTCAGCCAAGGTGAGGATGTCACAGCATGACTCCATAGTCACTGCTGATCGCAGTGCTCTCTCTGCCTCACAGACTAGGTAAGGCACCTGGTACTTGTTAGCCAGTACAAGCAGCTCAGCTGCAGTCATGGAGTCTGCCAGGTTGTCTGGCCATCTGAGCAGACCAGTGTAGAAGAACTCAAGGAACATGACAGCTGTGTTGTAGGACGTCTCTTCTATGGAGCACTTTGGGCTGCTGCCGTCCAGGGTAGCTCTTGCACCAGAGTCTTTCCACACAGTGTCATTCCAGTGGTTGGCCAGTGCTGTGCATGCCTTGGCTATGATGAGCTTGTGCACCAAGATCTCCCGGCCAGCTGCTACCACAACTGCGTCTGGGAACTTGGCACTATTGTTGAACAGCCCACGGAACTGGTCAGCAATGGTGGTGGTTGCTGTCACAGGGTTGGGGTGATGTTGGCGGATGCTAGGAGCACCTGACTGTGTGTCTGTAGCTCCTAGGCAGTTCACCATCCACTGCTTCACTGCTGGCTCGCCCCGTAGGTGCTTTGCAAGCATGGCAGGTACTGGCAGACCTGTCAGCCATGGATCACAGTCAGCAAGGTGTTCCCTCACTGCCATGCAATGTGGTGTGGTGTGCTTCCACCAATAGTCATTGTTGGTGAATCCAGTTCTGTGTGCATACATCAACAACCATCTCAAGAAACCAAGAAAATGATGCAGTCTATTGCATCACCGTAGAGGAAGCTGCGGACAGCGGGGAATTCCTTCTTGACACCCTTGCATGTATTCGTTTTGATACAGTGGCAAGTGCCGGCTTGAAATAGAGTTGAGGTATGTGGAAATGTTGCGCTGCAGCATGTTGACCAAGCTGATGGAGTGTCGGGTCTTGTCATCTCTGCTCATGTCTGGCGCCAGCTTCACAAACTGCTTCGCACATGCTAAGAAAAACTCTGGGGTGTCAGAGTCTTCATGGTTCAGTCTCAGCAGACCCGACTTCAACACAGGTAGCCGCTGCTCTGTTGCAAACTGTGCTGGCAGTAATGTGTAGCCTGCAGCTACAACAACTGATCGAGATCATGCATAGATGCTCAGGATTTTGAACATGTGCTGGACATGCCACAATGATGCTGAGCAACTGCTCACCAATCAAGAAACGCTGTCAAAAACCTCATCATAGCCACAAGCTGTGAAGCTCAGGATTGAGCAGCAAGTTACTGATAACATGTGCTCGACTGAAAATAAACAAGTGCATGATTAGATGACTGAGCGAATGACTGAACGAGACAGACCATAAATGAATGCAGAACAGTTGAATGCACCATCAGGCCAAGGCAAAAAATATAAAATCCAATATACAGCAGATTATTAGCTCACCGCCAGCCCCATCCTCAAAAAGAGCTTGCAGCAGCTTGCTGCTGCTGTCTACTAGCCAGGACACTGGACACACGCTGTCATTCACGAGCAAGTAATTAGGCCGCTGTGGAGTGAAGATTGTGAATGTCCCAAGCTGGTCAAGCGCATGGAGCAGAAGTGTCTCTGCCTGGCTGTCCCCAGAGGTCTGGATGCTGTCAAGCAAGCAGTCATCCAGAAAGTGAGGAAGCTGCGGCACAACAAGCCCAGAGTGCTTCAACAGCGTTTTCTGTGTGTCTGAGGCTGTTTGGTGCTTGACAGGCGTCCAATGTACCAAGTGTGGCGCTGCCAGCATCTGCTGCTCCCATTCTGCGTTGGGAAGGAGCTGCAGTGTGCCATGCCTCAGGTCTGTCATGTCACCATCTGCAGTCTCAAAGATGCAGCACTGCTTCAGCACATCCCAGACTGCACCATTGGGCTCTTGTGGCAAAGGGATGTGGTTTGCCAGCAGGCTGCGCACAGCCTCAAGTTTCTCGTCGTCAAGGCAGCGAGGAGACACCAGCTGGTGCAGAGGTAGCGGCATATGTGATGGCAGGGCAGCCAAAGCTGCGATGACTGGCACCTCAGTAGGAGGGATGCAGCTAACCCTGTCTGCACGTGCATCAGCAATGCACAGGCAGCCGAGCGCTGACAGGAGGTCTGCTGTGTTGGCAGGCAAGGCTGTGAGGTGGGCGGTGCTGAGGGCAGCCTGACTACGACAGAACGCAGGTGATGCAAGGCAGTTGCCTGTAAGAGGGACCACCATCACGTGCATCAGCTCATCTGGCACATTGTGCCAGGTGTTGGTCACCAGGCCCCAGAATTTGTCAAGCCACGCCTGGTTTGGGTGCTGGGCGCTGTTCTGTGTAACAGTGCAGCTAGAGCCTTTCCAGGTAGATGGGAGGCTGTCGGCCAGGTCAATAAAAGATGGCATTTGCACGTTGAGCACCTTGCTCTCCAGCAGTGGCACACCATCGACCTTGAGCCTGTGAGCAACAAGCAGCATGACTCACTGCTGCACAAGCCACAGCAGCATATGCAGAGATACAGTGATACAGCTTGAGTGTTACTTTGCAGCAGACCGGTTGCGGTGCCTTTGTCGCAAAAGCAGTGCTGCAAGCTGAGCAGCATCGTGTCTGTGCCAGGGCAACCAAGCTTTCTGTGCAAGCATTGCTTCAGCAGGGAATTGTGTTAGGAGCAGGCAATCACCCTGAGAGACATGTCCAAGGCGGTGAGGGCTTCACTTGCTGGTCTGCGCTGGCAGACATCAGGTCATAGATGTGCTGTGAGTCACCATCACCAGAAAGGAAGAAGCGTTTGACAGGATGCTGAGCTGCGTCTGCTGGGCTGACAGGCTTGGTGCCATAGCAGGCAAAATTCTGGACTGAGTTGTCTGTCAAAAGAATGAGATGCAAGCCGGCTAGACAGTCTGTGCCAAGCAGAGGTGGCTGAATGACATCTCTGATGACATATTGCAGGACATCTTCTGCCTCACTTGGCTTGACAATGTTGCCTGCTGCCCTGAGGGCTTTGCGCAGAACAGCTGGGGTGAGGCTTGTCAGCTCTGAGGCGTGCCCAGCAGCATTCTCCAGGATCTGCATGCAGAAGACACAACCATTCAGCGCCATCTTGTTATATGTGCAAGCAATTTGCATTCAGTCGGAAGAGGCTGCTGCTCGTCTCTTGATAGACCGCATACCTTGGTGACATTCTGTGGAGCATCTGTGATCTTCAGACCTGCTCGTCGGCCAACATTGATGATAAGTGGCCTGACGCCAGCAGCAGCAGGAGGCAGCAGGCATGCTTCCTGAGGAGAAAACCAGCCGCCAGCAGCTTCTGAATCACAGTCGTGCTTGGGGACCCACAGCACCTTACTCTTGCTTCCCACCAGGCAAGCAGCAGTAGCTACTGCAGCTGCTTCCAGAAGGGCTGGCTGGAAGCGAGCCGATGGCCACAGCCTGCATCAAAGAAGCTGGTTGGAACATTTATTTAGAAAGTTTGGATTTTGTGCTTGAATGCTTGTGAATGCTTAAATCCAGCGAGTCCTAATTCCATTCCCTAACAACTGCTCTTTGTTTGCGGTCCATATGGACATCCTGAAAAATGCTTTGTTGTGAGCAGAAAAGCATGGAAGCAAGTGGTAAATAATAGCAACTGGCATGTGCAACTTCCTTGCGAGCTTGATTGTAGGAAATGCCTACTTGTAGGTGTTGAACGCCTGACCAGCAGGTGCATCCTTGCACAATCTAGTAATGGCGCAAGCCCATGCAGGAGCAATGTTGTTCGCCAGCACTGCTCTGTTCTTGGCACCCTACAATGACAGCAATTGTGTGATGCTCCTGCATGCAGGTTCCTTCACAAAGACGGTGCAGGAATATGTAAGGCAATTGCAGTACTTCTGCAGTATCAGCTGTGCTGAATCGGACAGCAACGCGTGTTTGCCTGATACGAGAAGCGTGAAGCAAGTCTAGCTTCTCATCAGATGATTGACCTGCATCTGAAGTATTACCTTGCCGCCATCACCTTCGCCTTCCCATAGGTTTCGTCTGTCAGAAGACACAAAGAAAGCACCATTGATGTGGACTGGCAGCCCTGTGTTGTCCAGGGGCAATGCCATTGTGCTGTACACCTTGCCAGCCAGTGAAGGCAACTGGTTGCCCTTGCAATGCTCATCTTTCAGTAGTGCTGCAATGCCATCACCATTTGCTGCTGGATTGACTATCTTCAGCCACTGCTTACTGGTGAGATGGCCATCAGCATGTTTTATGTTGACTGCCAGCCTCTGCTCTTGGCTGGCATCTGTGCTGACTAATTTGGCTATGCTTCGATGCTTCAGGACAGCATTGTGCTGGCCTGCTTCCTTGACATACACTGAGATTTCTCTCACATGCCGTAAAAACAGTAGCAAGTCAGGAGCTGCTGTCATGAACTCCTCCAGAATTTGCATAAACTTGCTGGTGCTGATGACATCATTGCTGATTTGGCTTGCAGCAGCTGCGGCTTCTGTGCGCATAGCAAGCCTGAAAAGCGTCCCAGCAAAGCAAGATTTGCCATCCCACTAAGGCAATGCATCATTGCTCTTGCTGACAGCAATGAAGGGTTCAAGCTGGCCTGGCGCTTCAACAGAAAGGTCTACAAAGTGCTGATTGTCCCTGTTGACAAAGTCGCAGCCCCAGGACAATAGGGTGTCTGGTAAATAAGTACCATGTGGATCCAGGACTAACAGCTGGTTACCGCTAACAAGCTGGATCACATCTGACAGAGAGTAAGCTGTAAGAGCTCCCTTACCAAACTTGCCAGCTGTGTCCGGATCATTGATTTTAGAGCTGTCTCCAACTTTGCGTGTGTAGTTGTTCCAATCAGCCTGGCTGAATTCAGCGTCGTTGCCTATGATCAGCGCAGGTCCTTGCACTGCTTTCATTCCACAGCCTAACAAGCCTTGCGAACTATATTGTGCTTTGTCCAGACAGACAACGAATCGTGTGGCCTTTGCATCGTCTGCGTTTGTCAGATGCTCTTTCAAACAGATGTCACCGCCCCCGTACTCACGAACGTTGTTTCTGATGCATACTGTAAAATCTTCCTGCTGTACAAGCCTAGTATTGCCTCGGCCTCTAAGCTGGAACACAGGCGGGCTCATTTGATGCCGGGGCGTGAGCGGCCAGCTTTGTGCTTGCGGACAAGAGTGCAACTGACATGATTGTGACTAGGCTCATCCTTCAACCACAATTTTGAGAGCATGACTCAACTGCTCGTAGGGTGCTGTGTGCACAATGTAGCGGCGCCCAGTCCTGATGAAATGCAGGCAATAAGCACGCAGCTGAGCAGCATCATGGAAATCAGCCAGGGACAACAGCTGACAGCAGGTGCCAAATTCAACAGTAGGCTGTAGAGCCACCTCCATGTCACACAGCAGAAAGGCAACACCATATGTCTTGGCCATGATAAGGACCTCCATTGCTGTGGTAGCATCTGCTCGGCCAGTTGGCCATCTGACTGCACCAGTGTACAGGAATGCGAAGAACACCAGCGCTGAAACATATGAAACCCTGATGCCAGTAACTGGACAGGCAATGTCGACCACAAAGGGTTGGTCTGTCTGAGTCCAGTGATCAGCAAAGACCCGACGAGCTTTTGCCAGGATCATCTTGTGCACATGAATCTCCTGCCCATCAACCACAATCACACCATTTGTGTACTGAGAAGGGTCATTGAAAGCGGCACCAAGGTAGTCGGACATCTTGATCTCTGCTGTGACAGGGTTCAAGTGCAGCTGCTTGACGGGAGGAGCATTGGATGGCAGGTCCACCGCGCCAAGGGCCTTGATCAGCCACCGCTTGACGCCTGGTCGATTGTTGAGCATTTCCAACAACATCTGTGGCACACAGAATCCTGCACAGTGCAGCATTGCAAGTTGGCTGTTGGGGCTCACCAGCACCTGCTGACAGGCTAGCCATGATGTACAGGACATGTTTCTGCAGGTGTTGCTGTAGACCATTGCAGCTGTTGTTGCCCACATTTGTGCTGCTGCATACAAATTTGATGTTCAGCATACTTTGGAGAAGGAGCTGCACAGCTACAATTGTGCTGCAAATTCTTGCAACATGAAGGAGTGCATCAGATGCCTTACACATCCAATGTCAAAACTGTTGCTGCCAGTTAGTAGGAGCTAGCGTGTTACCATTGTCAGTGTCTGCCTCCAAGTCAAAGCACAGCTGCTTGGGCAACACAAAATGTGTGCCCAGGACCAACACCCAAGGCTTCTCTCTGAGCATCTCAGTTGCCACCTCGAAATCGTGCTCTGCTGTCTTGCCCTGAGTCATGTACGTCTCCACCTTGGCAAAAATGCATCTGTATGCGTGCTGAATATCAGCCAGGAGCTGTTGTGCGGCATCACCCTGTTTCAGCAGTGCCTTGGTTTGGTGTGCCCCAGTTACGTTCAGCAGGTGGTGGACCACATGCACCAGCTGTGGAGATGTTGGCAGAAGCAGCTTTCTGCGCAGTGCATTGGTGTTACCGAGGACCCTGTTGGTGACAGGAATAGCAGTGGCCACCAAGCTGAGGTAGGCATAGTCATAGCTGTTTTCCAAGGAAGTGAAGGGCTTGAAGTGACTGGTCCTGTATGGCAGCTCTAGCTCTGCAGTGGCAAAGATCTCACAGGACCACAGCTGAGACCAGGGCTCTGGACCTATATGTGGTGCCACTGCTCTGAGGGCTGCCTCCAAGTACTTGTCCAAGTTGCGGCGCAGCATGTCGACGAGGGCTGTGGAGCATGCCTTCTGCTGTGCCCTGGTCATGTGGGGGCCAAGCTCTGTGAGGCTGTGTGCACACGCCAGGAAGACGTGGATGTTGGGCACATCCTCATGCATCAGGCCCAGGTGCTTTAGTACAGCCAATCGCTGCCCATCAGCATAGGGGGATGGCAAGAGGCACAAACCAAGTCCTCTCAGTGATTCACGACCCGTGGGCAGGAAAGCAGGCAATCCTGAGCATACCTGAACACTTGGTGAGAAAGCTGTGGTAGTAGAAAGCTGCCTTGTCATGAAGATGCATCACCTCTCAATGATTTACTCTTTGCATAAGCAGCCCACAAAGTTGAGCTGCAGACATAGCGTGCACTGCAAACGAGGGAGCAAAAGAAGTATCCTGACAGCAACATAAGTCAGAGGATGCACACCTGTGGCTGCATCCAAAGTGGTCAGGAGCTCGCTGCTGCTGTCCATGACATAGCTGAGGCGCTTCAAATCCCCATCCACAAACACATGGACTGGCAAACGGTGCCAATCTGCTGGGAAGTCATGGATATCTTGCAATGCTTGCAGCAGCAAAGGCTCTGCGCCAACATCGCCACTGTCCATGATGCCAGGCAGGAGGGTATCACAAAGGAAGGCAGGCAGTGCGGGTGACTTCAAGCCTGAGTGCTGCAGCAGGTTCCGCTGCGTCACGCTTGCTGTGTGGTACTTGACTGCTGTAAATGGTAGCTTTGTGTCTACCTCAGCCCAGCGCTCCTCCCAGGCAGCGTTTGGCAGCAGCTGCAAGGGAGAGTCGATACCAAGCCAGCACAATGGCAAGTCCGTGAATGCACCGGTGAAGTCCTCAAACATGCAACACTGGCGCAGGACAGCCCAGACTGCTTCACGCTGTGCTTCTGATGTCTGCATGTGCCTTGCCAGCAGGCTCCTCAGCTGATGAAAGATGTCAGTGTCCAGCCTGTCTGGTGACACCAACTGAGAGAGAGGCACAGCAGCATCTGCAGAGACTGCTGCTAATGCTGTGGTGATGGGCTTGTCTGTGGAAGCAATAGGACTGGCGCAGTTTGCGTCAACCAGGGTAATGCACAAGCACCCAACTGCCGACAGGACTTCTGCGGCATTAGGGGGTAGGCCAGCCATATGGAAGGTGCTGAGTGCAGCTGTGCGGCGGCAATAGGCGGGTGATGCTAGACGATTGCCATAGATGGGAACCAATGCAAAGTGCAACAGCTCCTCTGGAATCCCGGTCCCGTTCCTGCTTGTACTTGCCCAGAAGTGCTTCAGCCAGGCATGTCCCGGATGTGTTATGCCAGAGTCATCTATGCAGTCACAGATAGGCTGCTCCCAGGCAGCAGGCAGGCTGTTAGCTAGGTCAAGGAATGTGGGGTGGCGCACATTGAATCTGACGTTGCTGCTGCTGGTCCTGGACTCTGCAGCATCTGGCTGCCTGCAACAGCATAAATCAGATACAGTTTGCTGTTTACAAAGGGTAAAACAATCCTAACAACTCTGCAAAAGACAGGACAGCAATGACCATCTGTATTGTGTGCATCATGGCAGTGCTGCCAGATCAGCTGCCTGGGGTTAACATCCCAGCATGGCAGCAACATGCTATTGTTGGCCAGGATTGAAGTCAATGCTGTTTAGCTGAATCAGGCAGCAAACTTACTTGAGGAGCTTGCTCCAGGATTCTGAAGGCGCCGCCTGCAGTGAATGTCTGCCAAATGCCATCAGCTTGTACACCTTCTGCTTTGCGCCAGGAATGAAGTAGGTCTTTCCAGCCTGTGAGTGACTGCCTGCTGTGTCAACCACCTTGATTTGCTGAATCACAGCAGGCTGACCGGCCAAGCAGATGAGGTACAGGTTGTGCAGGTCGCTTAACTGGTTGTCGCTGATAGCATAGCTGAGCACCCGCTCAACCTCATCTGCGTTGACAATGTTGCCTGCGCACCTCAGGGCACGCCGCAGAAGTGCAGGGGAGAAGATGCGCAGGGGCAACCCTGCATCTTCTGATTTTACAGCCTGCACCATTGTCAGCATGATCTCAGAGCCTGCACCACATTCAAGGAGAAGAAGAAGAAATATTTTGCATGTTTCGGCCAGACAACACGTCCGATCACATGCAGCAGGGCCTAATGACCCTGCATCACATCATCGGTTTGCAACAATAATGTTTGTCTGTGGACACCCCAGGCAGAACACCCAAAGCATCATAGGACACATCAATCCCAATCAAGCGCTGGACTGCGCAGCTAAGCCCATGAATGAATGAACGAATGAATGGATGAACAAACGAACTGGATGCATGGACGATGGACGGACGGACGGACAGATGGATGGAGGGATGAATGGAAGGATGGATGTAGTGTTTGTTCATGATGCACAAAGAGCTGGGCTCCTGATAAGTCATTGATCTTGTGCAGGCAGTGCTGTGCATGTCTCAGGTTGAAGTCCCCACGTCACAGTGCAGTGCCATCATGTATGTGATTTGCTCTCGTTGAAATGCAGGGCTGCATGCATGCCGCATTCTCAGACAGCGGGCCAAGGTCTTGCTACGTGACAGATGCAGCTGTGCTACTGTCAGTATCATGATGCAAGCCAGGGCTCATTGATACAGAGATCTGTACCTTGAGAGTGCTTAGTAGCATGTCAGGAACAGCAAGGCCTGCACGCCTGCCGACTTTGACCACACAGCTGTCTGGCGCTTGGCTCTCAGGCAAGAAGCATGCCTGCCTTACAGACACCCAGCTGCCTGCAATTCTGCTAGGCTTGTCAGCTTCTGGAACCCACACCAATGCACTGTCGTTTGCAATGAGGCAGGCTGCCACAGCTGTGGCAGACTGTCCAAGCAAGGTCGGCTGGAAGTTTTGGTCATCGGGCCACAACCTGCAGCATCAATCTTTGCTGTTAGCAGAGATCTGTATGCTAGCAATTCAGGCTTGTGGCACAGCCAGGCCTGTCATGATGCAAAATGGCAAGAACATCACTGTGCTGCATCATAATGACCTCAAGAGAAGATAAGTTTGGACATATTGCAGGACAGGTCACACATCAGAGGGTTGCGCCACTTTGTGTAATGGCAAAAATGACTACACTTGAGCTGAATACACAATTTACCTGTTCACGACAGCTGCTTGAGTGGTGCTCCTGTTGTGAATGAGGCTGGACAGAGCCCCTGCCCATGCAGGTGCAATGATGTCTTTCAAAACTGCCCTGTTCTGCGCCCCCTGCAATGCAGCATCCACGTCAGATACAAACAATCAACAGTCACTTTTGTCCATTGCTGTGCATGTGCGGAAACCGAGGGCGAAGCAGAATGCAATGTCTCAAACCAACCCCTAGTTGCCCAACAGTGCTACTGGCAGAGGCATGATGCGCATGAAGAGTTGTGAGCAAAACAGCACGAAGAAATGTGAGCAAAACAGCATGAAGATTGCCTGGCCGCGGTCTCCTTGGCCTTCCCAGAGCTTGCGCCGGTCAGCAGACATGCGGAAGGGTCCATTGATGTGCACTGGCAGCCCCTTGGTGTCTATGGGCAGAGCCATAGTGCTGTACATCTTGCCAGAGATGACCGGCCACTTCTGAGCCTGCTTGGAGCCATGCTGGAGTTGCGCCAGCACAGCCATGCCATCTGATTGGCTGGGTGATGCAGTGTTCACAGCCTTGTGCCATACTCTCACTGTATGAAGACCAGCGTTCTGAGAGCTGATAGTGAGCTTCTCCATGCGCATGTTGGTGGCCAAAGGGTCATGTGCTATGGCAGATCTGGAGGCCACAGACGTATGCTTGAGGTCTGCTGGAGAGTCAACTGTTTCTTTGATGTATACAGACACCTTGGTTACGTGTCGTGTGAACAGCAGCAGATCTGGAGCAGTCTGCATGAAGCCATGCAAGGTTTCGCTGAACTGCTCTGTGCTGATGCCCTGACTGCGGATTTGGCTGCTGAGAGCTGCGTCTGCCGTCCTCAAGGGCAGCCTGAATAGTGTACCAGGATATCCTGATTGAGGAGCCAAGGTTGGGACATCAGAACAACCCTCAGTGAAAGAGAGGAAGGGCTGCAGCTGATCTGGAGCCTCAGCAAACAGGTCAGTATAGAATTCGTCCTTGGCGTTTACAAAGTTGAAGGCCAGGGACCTGAGTCCTTGGGGCAAATGTGTGCCGTGCGGATCCAGGATGAGCAGCTGCTCATGACTGAGTAACTGAATGACGTCTGCCACAGAGTACGCAGTGAGAGCTCCCTTGCCAAATTGGCCTGTTGTCCTAGGATCACTTGCCTTGCCGCTGTTGCCAACTTTCAGTGTGTAACTGCGCAGGTCATCTGCGCTGAACTGAGCGTCGTTGCCAACCACGAGAGCTGGTCCCTGCAAGCTGCGCATGCCATCTGCGAGCAACCTCTCTGCTGCATACTGAGATTTGTCCAGACAAACGATGAAGTGCGTGGCCTTTGCGTCGTCAGCGTTGGCTAGCTGCTCCTTCAAACATATGTCACTACCACCGTACTCACTGACGTTGTTCTTTATACATGTGGTGAAAGATTCTTGCTGTACAAGTTCAGTGTTACCACAACCCCGCAGGTGTGGGAGGGGCATAGTCTAGTTCTGAATTTAAGACATTTCCGCCAAGCGCGTCTACAGCACCATGTGCGTAAGACAAGTTCGCTTTGGCAGGCCAGTTGCAGTTTGACTTTCGGTCTTTCGACGTCAACAACATTGCTTGCCTAATTAGGCTTTGTTGTGTCACATGACGCAGGCAACATCTGTTGTCAATGACGACAGATCATGCATGCCATACGATCAGTAAATCGGATCGTCTGACTTACGGGCGCTGCTATGCATGGCCAAGCATCAAAAAGTCCGTACTACAACATGAGGTTTGGCATTGCAGTCAGACCAATTTTGCCTTTGAAAGCAGTTGCATTCCTTACACTCAGGCTGCGGTGCAGAATGACACATCCACAGTATCTCAGTTCAAATTCTATTCTATCAGGTCAGATCATACGAACGCACCATGCATGGAGCAAGTTGTTGATAGATTGATTGATTGATGACATTATCAAGACATAATCTACAGGTGATGCTGCTGCTATACCGTTTAAACGTTTAAACAAATTTGCTCGATCCCAGACAAAGGATACATCACAGCATACACACCACAGCGTCTAAGGGCCTAGTGTCAATAAAATTGAGCTAGCCTATTGTTTGCAGTTGATTCGCGAAATCATGCCAGCTTGAGCTCCTCCAGCAATACAGCAATGCAAGTGTAAAGGCAATGAGACACAGTCTGCATACTCCAGCTGAGCCATCTCTCAGTATCTTCTGGTCAAGCACCTCAACTGCATGCAGCAAGGGTCAAGGTGAAGCTTCTGCTGTGAGATGCTGACGTCCTCACCAGCCTAACTGTCACTATCTTTGGCAAAGCACGTAGCAGTCAGAGAGATCTGCCTTGTAGCCCCAAGAAGCCCAGCAGTAGGCTGCATAGCTAAGGTGGGCTTGAGCTCGGCCTGGAATGTAGTGGTGTTGCCTTGAGCTTGACCCTTCAACACCATGTGTGCTGCATACCAGAAACATACAGTCAGCATGCCAGCTGATGTTTGAAGTGGCCAGGTGACAACTTGCGTGGATGCTGTGTAAGCAAATGCATTGCCAACCAGCAAGTCAGCATTGCATCAGGCTTAGAGCATAATGAGAACGCAGGAAGCATGCATCCATGGTTTCTTACAGTGCCATGTGAAAGGCTGATACACATGCACCTTACCTTTTGCACATGGCTGCATAGGTAGGTCTGCCTTTGTTGTCACGTCCCACCTCGATTGCACCAGTGAAATCAGGAGTAGCTGGCCTCCACACAAACTCATGCAAGTTTGTCACTACCTGCACACCACGTCAAAGGCTTGTTCATGCACGCATACTCAGCTAAGGACTGCACTTACCTGGTTCTAGGAAAGACAGGCCTCCAATACGGTAATGAACCCAGCTTGATGTGGGTGTAATTTTATCTAGCGTTTCGCGCAAGGGCTTGCAAGTGCAGTCATATCTGCTGCATTCCTGGGACTGAACTTGAAAGGAGCACGAAGCCACATTCACAGCATATAGGAGTGTGTGCTCATCAAAACACCAAATTGTTTGCAGGTTTTCACGGCGACATGCATTGCTTACCTCAAATTCATGAGCAGCAAACTCTCGGTCTTTGTACTCAAAGTGAGCGCTGATCAGTCCTGCCCGGCTTCTGGCAAAACGGTAGCCACCTCTCCCCCTGGGGACCCGCGCCAGACAATGGGGGTCCCCCTCATCATTAGGCCGAAGTCAGGGTCGCCATCAAGACGGATGCAGTGGCCCAGGTCGGATGCTTTGTTCAGCCGGATCTCTCTCCACTTCAGGCGAGGGTCACCTCGACTGCAGCATGTGTGCTTGCACTCTGGTCGGAATGCTTAAGCTTAAGTGGATGGCCGGTCAGTAAAACACATGGCAGCAGCATGTATACAGCAGCAGCCACGCCCAATCTTAGTGAGCTATGTGCAGCTTGTAGGATTGATTACTGATACTGAATCTTGTCACAATTCCTGCTGTGAATATGCTGCTGCAGAAACAGATGCAGCTGCAACAGCAGCCAGCTGTGGGCTATGCTACCATGCAGCAACTTAATCTCTAACATCAACCTGTGGCATGAACATGAGTGTGCAAATTGGGCAGCATGCCAGTGCAAAGCATACCTGCTGGTGCTGATGTACACCGCACTCAAGGCATCCTGCAGTTGTGACATGTCAAACAAGCCCTTCACAGTCCCCATCACACCCTGCACATGCCACATCCATGCTTGCAATTCAGTTGTCATTGTATTTGCATTGGGCTGCTGTCGTTATTCAAGCTCAGCAGGGTGGGCTCTGCTCATGCTGCATCTCAGGTCGATGACCAGCATTGGGTGCGCTCAGATCTCTGCCGGCAAGACAACTGTCATCCATACAGCAAAAGCACCTCACATGGGTCACTGCTTTGGCACAGCAACTTGCAAGCAAGTGCAATGGACTGCACATGTTAACATCCCCCAGAAGGACACAAGCAGTAGCTTTGGGGATTGGCTTCCTTGTGCCAGGAACCACACTCAACCAGCTGAGACTCGAGCTGCAAACAAGGCTTGCAAGACTGCTGTGCACAACACCACGCTGCACTTGTATGAATGTTCAGCCGTAATGCATTGAACCTGTCACAGGCTGCCACCAAATAACAATGCCAAGCAGGTGGTGGTTGGGATAGGTCTTGACCTGCGCAATGTGACGCACAATGTCTTGCACTGTGTGCTGGGACCAGTGAGGTTGCACAGGTGCCAGCTGGCAGCTCCAGGTACTTGCTGCACTAGGCTCACACATGCAGCTGTCATGTTGATCTCCCTGATGGCATACATCATCTGCATCTCCCATATACTTGTCAAGAAAGTTGATGGAGGGGACAGGCAGCATCAGCAGGTCATCTGTGTAGCCAAATCGGGCATCACTGCCCTCTGCTGCTGCGCCTTCTTCGTCTTCTGAGAATGGGTCTGCAGTGCCCAACTCAACATCGAATACTGAATCTGGCATAGTAGATGAAGGTGTGCGCCCCTCATCATGCTCTGACATGCCAAAAGCCTGAGGACCGCTCCAGTAGATGTCAGCCCACGATGCACCGGGTTGAGGGGCTTCTGTGATGTTTGCATAAAGGCTCTGATAGGCAATTGGTGGAGAGGTGTGAACGGTGTTTGGTGGAGCGGGCTGAAACGCTTCAGAGGAGCACAGCTGCAATGCAGACTGGGAAGCTTGACAGGCAGCAAATGGGCTTGGCTGTGGGGCAACAAGTGGAGACTGACAGGTAGACAGAGGGGAGCTTTGAAAGGCAGCCATCGCTGACGGTGAAGCCATGGCTTGGGGTGGTAGACTTGGCACAGAAGGAGGTGCTTCGTACAGCAACGGGGACAGTGCAGGAGGCTGCTGCGCTGGAAGGGGGCTGCCATGCAGCAGCTGCTCATAATAAGTGTTGGGGATTTGAACACTGTCTCTGGCCAGCACCTACAGCAAACACAGGATGATTGGCAGTTGCATGGGTGATTGCAGATTAGCAGATGGAGTGTAGCGCATACAGCAGGGCAGAAAGAGTCAGGTCCCACAAGGTGTATGCATCTACAAGGCATGTTTGGTGACATGACACAATATACTGGTACGTACTGACCTCAGTCAGGAAGCTAAACAGTAAGGGGTGTGCCCCAGGCACATCCCAACCCAAATGATTCTCCCCAGCCAGCTGCTCCATTGCAGCTACTTTCAGCCACTCAACACGATTGGCAAGCTCAGTGTCAAACCTAGCGACTGCCGTGATCTTCATTTGTTGCTGCTCATGACAGCTCACCGGTTCTGCCACAGCTGCAGGGCATTTCAGGCAAACTCAAGCAAGCATGTGGGAGCTTGTCTAAACAATTCAAATGCATGCTTTGAAAGCACAGCGTCCCTTGCAAAACTGGCGGTACAAGGCAGAACTGGGCACCGCGTGCTGCACAGTAACAACTGCAGCACAATGCACACAGTGCAGAAGGCTGTTGCACAGCATGTGCAGAAGCCCCATTCTTGCCTGTCAAGCTTTGAGCTGACACAACAGCTTGCTCTGCTGTGAAAAGCAGCTCTTGTCCATCTGGGGAGTGCCAGCGGCGCATGCGCTCATCCTTTGGCAAGGCAGGGGAGAGCTTCAACTGATGAATAGCTGAGAGGGGCAGCAGGGCATTCCGTAATGCCCTTGGGCACTCAGGCCACTCTGTGTCCATCCAAGCCTTCAACTCCATGAAGTCACCCACTACATGTCACACGTAATTATGCATCACACGCTGTTAAGCAGGTGAGCATTGTGCCAGTATGTCTGCACACTGAGAGCGTTTTGTATTTGTACTGCAGGCCAGAAAAGCAACTGTAGTGATAGGAGCAGAACAGAACATGCTGTTTCAGTGGACTGGTGACAGTTCTGAGGCCTAAGTGGCTCAACAACCTTTGAGGAAGGCAGCACATGTTGTCAGAAGCATTGCCCATGTAAGAGTAGCGTGTCACGGCAGACATATTTTGGTATCCGTGTATAAAAAAGAGGCGGACAAAAGGTCTCACGGACACCTGGCAGCTCCAGCCTGTAAGGCCTCACGCATGATGTGCATTAACAAGCAAAACCATGCATACCAAGTTACACCAGTTTGCACGTCCCTTGAACATAATACATGACAGAGTGCATATGCATGGTCCTCACCACCACACATCAGGATTGCTCAGATGAAAACATGGTGGTGCAGAAAACCTGCTTGTACCTGTTATGACGCTGGTAAGGTCGGCAACGCAATACGGAGGAAGAGTAGTTTCACCCTCTGTCACTTGGTAAGACATGACGTATCCATGCGGGTCCAGCAATCTCTTTTCGGTCTCTGCTCCCACACCTTTCAGGCGCCCAACAGGATCACTTTGCAACAGCGGCAAGGCACTGCCGTTCTTGTTGTACTTTGATCGAGAGGAAGTCACCTGATAACACAGGCAACCCAGTGAGAACACAGCGCCAAAGTCAAGTAAGTCAGGATTGAGCTGCTGCTAGCTGATGCAAGCATCAGATGTGATACAGGTCCAGCAAGGGCAACACCTAGGGCAGCTACGGGAGTTCAGCACAGCTATACTCAAGTATGCACACACAGCAGCTGCAAACCTTGTAACAGCACTGGAATTGAAATGCATGTTCGCATGCATTTGCACAATCATGTACAGCAGCTGGAAGCTGTTGCATACAGCATGGCTGCTTGTAGGCAGATCTCACATTGAAGCTGGGTGAGACTAGGCGCGCCAGAATTTGTCTTGTGTCTTTGTGGCAAACTCTTGCCAGCACCTTCAGCATGCCACGCGCACCCAGGCCTAGCGACTGTGAATTATCTGCACATTGCAACCAATGGGCTGTCACAGCCTGTATGCTGCACACTACATGTGCTGCACAAAGCAGGCAGTGCATGTGATGGATCAATGATCAGTGATGACACAAGGGATGTTGAAGTAGTTGCTTGTCTTAGGATGCTTCACGTGTGGTTGAACTTCTCATGCAGCAATTGTCAGGTATGTACGTACATCATACACAGACACAAGGCAGGCAGATGGCTTTAATTAGACTATACACCTCACTCAGTCAATACACCAGTTCACTTTTGTCCAAAACTTCTTGGGACTGACATCAGTTGTTGTCACAGGGATCCAGGGAAACGTAAGACAGTCATGGGGATGCATGATGATCAATACAAATGCTCACAGACTGATGGTTCTGGTCTGTGTTTTGCACTTGGCTTGCAGGCCGTGATGGTACGCCAAGAATGCACAGACAAGCCTGTGGCAGCGATTTGCACCTCGAATGCAACAATCCAGACGCACAGTGGATGGCTGATTATGAAACTGAACACAGTACTGCACGCCCGCTGGAGCTTCCTCAAAACCAGATTGTGTCAGCAGCGCCTGCAAAGAACAATGGCAACACTATAAGTGCATCAGGACACTGAAGTGGTCAGAAGGCAAAATTGTGCATGCTGTGTGAAAGCAAGCGTACAATGAGAAAGGACATGGAGGCATACCTTGCCATCATGGGTTGTGCAAAGCTGCATGTCTTGCCATGCTCCATCTCCCATGTCAGCAATACCAGCAGCAACATCATCAACAAATTGATCATGCTTGGCAGCGTCCAGGAGCACAATCTGCAACATTGAGCATACTACTAGCTAAGAAAGGGAGAATTGCACACCAGCTTTGCTGTGCAGCTTGCTTGTGGGCATGCAATGTTTGCAGTACTGTATCAAAAGGTTCCAAGCAAGGCTTCTTGTCACATCAGCAGATGTGCTGCATCTTGTCATGAACCTAATCAAGCTATGTTTTGCTGACGCCATGCACAGGTGTGACTGCCGACCTCCACCATGATCTCAGCTGGACTCGCAGCCCGAAAGTACACAGCTTCATTCTCTATGCCAACAGTGTCCTCCCTATCTTCTGAATGCAGAGCTGCTTGCAGCGTGAGCTGCGTAGGCAAGCCGCAGGGGGACGCGATGATCTCGTGTTGATAGAGCTCAGGGCCAATGCAGCTTGAGCATCGCCTATTTTGAAGGTTTTTGCATATCTCGCACGCTCTGTTGCCCTGAGGGCAAGTTTTGAACCTGCAACAAGGCAGTAATCAGAGCAGCGTCTTTACACATGCATGACATGCTCTCGCTACGTTAGCAACACTGTGGTGCTCGGCTTTTCACGTCTGTCGTAGTCAGAGCCACTACACTGCAAGGAAAGCATGTGCAGCAGCACAGTCGAGGGCTGGGGGACGCACAGGCAAGTTGAGTGGCTCCACCCCATCTTCATGCAGTACATTTGACCGTGTCTGGTGAGAGATCGCGAGCGCTCGAGCTTTCACAAACGTTGCGCAAAAGGTGATGCGTGCAGATGTGGTCAACGTTTAACTCAGGGCAGCGACCAAAACGCAAAAAAAACACAGCTTTGGGCTAGAAACTTTCGACTGAATCCGTGAAATCGTCGAGATTTGCTCAGTGTACACAAGAATGCAGCCGAGGCTTGCCAAAGGCTATCACAGAAGGCAAAGTGAGGAGTGCAATTCAGTCGGTCTTGTGTCTGATTTTGATGATCAGATTTGCAACGGTGCTGCAAATAGGCCTGTACGGCAATTTGAGTGTTCGAAGTGACCGCCGATGTGAATCCTAACTCTTGTCGCTTGTGTCTTGTGGCCTGGCATATCGACATTCGAACCGTTTCTACAATTTCATCATGTGGACTCCACATGGGGGCATGTAGCTGCTCGTGGACTTCTCGCATGCGCCTTGTCAGCACGTATCGACGGAAGCAGGAGCTGCGCGAACACGGACATGTGACTGGCATTGTTTCTTAGTCATGAAACCGAAGACAGCTTCCCAAACTCGCCCTCTTGATGAAGTGAATGGATCAGACCAAGTCTGGCATTACTTGCTTGGGACGACACGTCGCATATGTGCATGAGCTGTTTGTATAAACACTGGGGAAAATTGCGCAGCCAGATCATCGAGTGCTTGCAAAGCCAGTGGCTCTGCACATGAGTTCTCGTACGCTATCGCTGCTGGGCACAATTGAACATTGCAGCCCTGTTCAGGTAATCTGTTGTATGAACCAAAGGCATGCTCCTTTGCAGAGCTGGACTGAGTAGGTGAGCATTCCCATCCCTATGATGTTTGGAGTGCATTCAAAGGTGCAGCATGACCATTATCAACAACTATTGCCATCGCTGCCTAAGAACAGTGGCAATCACTGTATAGCCTGACTGCATACGGCTTGCTACAAACTGCCTGATCCACAGAGCAAGCAGCCTCATATCATTGCAGTATCTTGCAACCCAGGCAAGTTGCTAGCATATCGCAAGTACTAGTTGGCTTGTGCACCTCAAGCCATCCTGATCTCGTATTCTCCTCCTGTTGTAATGTATCGCACCCAGGGCAGGGCTTGGTATCCACTCTTCTCAATGACCTTGAGATACCTCACCTACACATGTCATAGCTGTTTCATTGCGCATTAAATACAGTGACAACGCAATCATGCCCAGGACAGTGATGCCAGACAGCCTTAGGGTCTGCAGTTTCCACATGCTCAAACTGCAATTTGCACATGCTTAAGCTGCAAGGCAGACAGATGAGCATCCTGCAGCAAAGGTCACCTGGATGCCAGACACTGTGAAGTAGGGAATCTCAAACTTCACACGTATGGGTGGCATGCGGCCCTTGGCTTCCTCTTCAGCCTCCACACTTGGAAGGCCAAACTTGCACCTTAACAAGAACTCCTTGCCGCCTGGGAAGTTCTTGATCTTCCAGACCATGGCTTCCTTCTCTGGAGCATACACTGCTGCACCCTGCAAACCATACATTATTCACTATTCAATACCGTACAACTGCTCTAGTTACAATAGCTAGGAAGGCATACACAAACCTTGTAGAAACTTATGCAAATGCCAGCCTGCTGCTACTGCAGCTTGAGCAATATCATGCAGCGTCGGGATGATGGTGATACCTGAGAAGTCCTGACATTAGGGGTGATAGCATCAGGCGGCAGAGGCAGCAAGATCTCCACATTAGTGGCACTACTTCTCTCCTTGAATTGACTGCGTGCTTTGACCATGTACTCTGTTCGACTACGGCTATGTCGCTCTACCAAGCACTCTACCCAGATCAGAGGCTTCACATTCTGGCTCAGACGATATGTCCTGCAGAGATCAATAGTCATGTAAGCTGAACAGCTACAGACAGGCCTTTGAGTCTTCTATCCTTCAATGCGGACTGAGCCCAGCATGCTTTCAATCACATGACAATGCTGTTCCTCTTGCTGCATTGCCGATGCAATTTCTGCTTCATTGCCATGGCTGCCAAGCTGTAAACCATGCAGCAACAAGTGTGCGTATTAACAGCAATGCTGCGCATGTCACTGTACACATGCCATAAGATTATGTACATGCTGCTGACAGCTTACATGAGATCAAAAGCTCCATCTGGAGGTATAAAGGATATTGTTCGGTCGTTGTCAAACCGAGCCAGCCGGACGCATTGGTGAAATTTCACGTCTTCTAGATCTACAGCTTTGCTCTTGCCACCACGGCCTTGTGCCTCAAACAGCACCTGCAGGTTTACCAACATTGTGAGTGGGCAAGTAGAATGCTGAGGCAATTTGACTGGATTTTGAGGCTTGGTTGGGAGCAGGGCTGTTACTTTTTGCAAAGCACTCTTGCTGCAAAAGCCAATGCTATGATCAGAGACAACTCCTCCATTGCATTCAACACAAATGTGCTGTGATCATGCATCTGCAGTGACATGACAGCCTGCATGCATAAAATTGCATGCACATGCTATGGATGCATGCATATGCTGTGATATCCACAGTGTGCGTGGCCGACAACACTACCTTATCATTGAGTCCCAGTTTGCACTCAGGCATGCCGCTGAGGAAGGTACGCATTTTCAGCGCACCTACCACCTCAGATCTGACCACTGTGCCATTGCTATTGACTAGCAGATTGACACTCTCCACCACATCCAGGAACACTTCATTTTTCTTGTATTTGATGCCTTCACTACGCCATGAGACAGCATTTGTGACAGCCATTGGTGGCTTGACGGCTACCTGCAGCAAAGCACAGAAAACAATATGGCAGACCCGGCCCTTTTGCCATTGTTTAGGCACTAGAGACGGTGTAAGTGGTGGCCTGATCAATGCAGCCCACAGCCTTGATTGCGCCGCACAGGAAGCAGCAGGTATTTAAGTGAGTCTCGTCAGTGTTGCTGGCAAGATCTGACAGCATGATCAGCACAATCAACTGGCATGAGCAATCCATGCATAGCGTTAGCAACAGCAACCAAGCAAGTACCATGCTCTTACCTCCATCTTGTGTGCGTCAGTCTTGATGTATTCAGAGAGGATCTTTGCTTCTGTGAACTGAGGGTAGCCAAAATCCATGACCTGCATTGTGAAATAGCATGTTTGCTCTTGCACATGCTAATAAGTAAAAGCCTGGTCCTGCCTGATTGAGTCATGCATGCATTGCTGCATGCTGTTTGGCCAGCACAAGACGGTTCTTGCGGTCATGCTTTGCATACCTCATCCAGCAGCTCATATGCTATCACAAAATTATCTCGCAGAGACTCCTCTTCCAGCTCTTGGAAGTAGTGAGTGAAGATCTCCTTCAGTTTGTGGAGGAACAGAAGGATAGCCCCAGCATTGATGTTGTTCTTGGCAACTGCCAATAGGTATAGATTGGAGTACTGAACATAGATGTACGAAACTCCTTCATCAAGGATGACTGGAGTGACCTTGCCACTCTCCTCTAGCTCATTCAGCTTTGTGATAAAACGTTCAGCTTGTTTGGGATTGACATCCCCTCGGTAATCTCTGGAGAGCAAAACTCTGCCCTTGAGATCCAAGACGAAAAGTGCTGAGGCTGCCATGCCGCTAGCTCAGCAGCTGGAGCAAGTGAGACTGTGTACTATGTTGAAGGCAGGTGTGCTGAAAGCTTGTCACTGGCTTGTTTGTGGCTGCTCTGAAGACGCCTGTCTGGCCGCTGATGCTACGCCTGATGGTTTGCAGATCGCTTGCAATATAGGACCCAAATTATGAGGTTTGGCACCTACTGCCAACAAGTCGATGATCGAGTTCAGAGCCTCCCTCCGGATGTCGAGCCCAGATATGTCAGCGAGTTGATGCAGATCCACCCTTTGCTCTGGTGTCAACGTTAAAACTGTTGATGTACGAATTGCAGGCTCCACCATGCAAGCCGCAACTAGTGCCTATCACTCAGTGCTGCTTGTGAACAACAGATGCTGATCTCACGTATGGTGGGCACTGAAGCCGTGCTGACCTGAGGCTGCACAGCAGGTTGCGGCTACAACCCTCAAAACCAGAACATATGCTCAAAACCAGCGTTCCGAGGAAATAGCTCTGCTTGTCGCTGCTGGCAATGGATGCAGGCAGTTTGCCCCAACTCCTTTTTAATTGACTTTTTTAACCTATTTTTTGTTGCCGTAACGCCTACACATCGGGTCGCTTGCACTAGACTCTGCAGGCTCTCTCGCGGCGTCGGTTGGCGTCTTGCACATGATTTGCGTGCGCTGCACAACAGACACATGCGGCGACTGCTGCCCCACTGAATGCACGCTGCGAGGTGCAACAACCTGCTGATAGGTCAAAGCTCACTGGAGGCTTCGACCGCCTGCTGTGCGGTGCCTGTGTAGGTTTCTGATTAGCCCTGCCGACAACGCATCATCGTGTAACAAAGTTCTGACAAAGCTAGAAGAGCTCAGCCTTTGAGACCATGTCGAGAGGCGGTTCTCAACTGGGTGGCACAGTGCCTGGTGCCTTGACACAGGGGTTGCCAGGGACAGACGTGTACGTTCATAATGTCAACGTGAAAGATCAATGCTTCAGTGGGGCCTTGCATACACGAAAGGCCACACTCAGCTTGAGCAGGTTCCCTGGCAACATCCGATGTTGTGCACAGGTTGCATGAGGACAACCCCTTTGCACTGCCAAGTGATGAGGAGATTTTCATGCTGCAAGAGGTGGAGCGGCAACAGCGCACTCAGCTGATGGAGACCATGCGAAGTCTTCCTGTCCATATGAAATCCACATTTTCATCACAAATCCAGGCCACAGTCGTCAGAGAGGTTGGCTTGGAACATCCTATCCGAAAGGCAGAGCCAAAGAAGAGGTAGGATTTCTCTTTGCAAATCTTCTGACCCACCTAGCTTGACCGTTTTGCAGCTTGCAATGTCAGTAATGTTTGCATCAATCAGATGTGAAAAGCTGAAGCTGGCATATTTTGGAGGAACAATGATGGGTTGCCCAGCAATCGGCTACTCACTACCACATATGAGTCTTGTTCCCACAACCACTCGCTGGACATTCTTTTGGCGTATGGCGCTGTCATCGCAGCACCATGGCATCCAGCCAGCATCATTTACCCAATTTTGCCTTGTGCTCACATGCTAACATCAAACCCCAGCAATCGGGATGACCCACGCAGCAAGCTGCCCTGTTTGTCAAGTGCTAAATGTGTGCGTATTTTGTTGCAGGTTGATTGCTGCTGCACCTCCTGCTGCACCTGCCAGCACCAGGCGGCCTCAGGAGAAGGAGAACATGAATGATTTCATTGCTAAGAAGCGTGAAATCTTCCTGGTCCAAATGAGTCTGGATACCAAGCGTGCAGAGATCACCAAGCTGGAAGAACGCGCCTTGCAGGTGCACACATCCCATGCTGCACAGCAGCCTTCACTCACAACCCAGCCTGCCATGACATAAGTGCTAGTTGTTATACACCGTGCTTGTCTTGTCATACATTTAAAGGCGTCGTGAAGTCCCAATGGCCTCCTGTTAATAGCATTTTCAGCACATGCAGCACCTCAGCGTAGTGCAGTTTCTCCATTTCCAAGTAGCTGTGGTGACATGCAGCGTGAGGAGGCATTGAAGAAGTCAGAGCAGATGCTGGAGGAGGACGCGCTGCGCTTTGATGCTTTCTTGAAGGAGAATGATGAGAAGGTGCAGGAAGCTATCAAGAAGGCTGAGGTGGAGGCCAAAGCCAAGCAGGACAAGGTGCCCACCACATGCTTTGACTGAGCATCTCTGCAAGCTGCAAGCCCAAGCAGCAAACATACAGCTGCTGCAGCACCCACCCAGTTGCAACCTTCTAATTGAGCGCTTCTCATGCTTAACATTAGCTGCTGCAATCTGCTTTGGCTTACAAGGGTACAGCATTGTTGCTGAAGAGTTACACAGTCACAGTGACGACAAACTCAGCCCACAGCCAGCCTGCACAGTTCCAAGCAGACGCCCATGCGTGCACCTGCTACAAAGCTAGCTTTGTCAACCAGCAACCCTGTCCTGTGTTAGCTTCCAAGCACACGGCAGTCAGCAGACCCCACAGTCCCTTCTAACAGCAGCTGCTGTGCTGTAGCTGATGGAGATCAAGAGGGTGAATGCATCCATGGCAACCATCAGGAGCCAGCTGAACAAGTATGAGGAGCAAGTAGAGGAGTGCCGGCGGTACCAGAAGTTCCTGGACTCAGTGACGCCGGTGGAGTGGCAGGAGCAGCAGAAGCAGGCCCTGGTGGCCCGTCAGAACCAGCGCCATGCTGCCTGGCTGCTGGACTGCGAAGCCCTGAAGAAGCAGAAACAGGATGCCAAAGGTGAGGTGAGCAGTGCTGGTGCTGCCTGACTGCTATCATCTGCTATCACCCTACTTGTCTCATCTGCTCTCACCATCACCTCTCCAGTTGTGTTGCACATTGAACACATGGGTTGTGAAAGGTTTGATGCATAGCCAGGTTCAAAACTAGCCTCAGGTTACCATGCAGAGCCAGACAGATGCTAGTTCACTCAACTGCACAAGTGTGACAGCCTGAAGTGCTGTTGGCCAAGTGCAGGGGCAAAGGCAAGAGCTGAGCAGGAGTTTGCCAGTGCTCGCACTCAGCAGGAGGCAGAGAGGGCGGAGCAGGCTATCAAGGACACTGCTGCCGCCCTGAAGGACATCATGCGCCTCAAGGTAACCTTGACCTTTCCCCCTCAACTCCTCTTCTTAACCTTTCACCCTTCACGCCTCATGCTCAGCTTTGTACAAGGTGGTGCGCCTGGGTTGTAACAATCAGTCATATGTGTTTTGGTCTGCCTTGGCCTGTCCAACACTGACCATAGTCAGCACACCATCACTGAGCATTCCTGAACAGGCATCTGACTTGCCATGATATCGAATGGAATTGTTGCTGCTATGCCCGGCATCTAACCATTGGAGGGGGTGTAGCAGAGGGCTGTTGCACTACGGTCTCACAGATGCAGCCTGCATGGGCTGCTGTTTGGTATCTGCTGACTGCACAAAGCTCAGCGTCATGTACCAATGGTTGTGGATGGACTGTCACTTGTGCATGTCCTCGGTATCTGTCAAGATGATGTTGCATGGCCCAAAGGCCTTTGCATGTTCATTGGGATGATTTGGTAATGGTGATGTGTGTGCAGGAGCCACCCGCGCCAGCCCCAGGGGTGGAGCAGGAGGAGGAGGGGCCTATGTACTTCCAGGACCCCCGCACCCTGCTTCAGATCTATGCCCAGCTAGAGGAGCAAAACCTGTTCCTCATCCAGAATGCTCAAGAATCTGAAGAGGCATTGGAGGAGCTGCGTGCCAAGTTCAGGTACGTGCCCACTGCTTCTGTGTGTTGCTCTTGCGCAAAGACACCAGATTGTGTGTACATGGCTGTCAGGTCATGCCCAGAGCATGTGCACAACAGTGTGCAGCTGGAACTGATAGAGGCCAGAGGAGCAGCTGGTGCAGTGGTGACAGAGGCACATGACATCAGCACTGATAGATGTATGCATCACAGAGCAACCCTGTTGAACAAGACAGCCAGCTAGTTGAGCTCTAATTCCTTGATAGATTGGATCTCAGATACACTTTCCCAAGGATACACTAACTTGCAGAGCTTGGTAAAATGCCTGGATCATACAGGCATTGCATCGGATACAGTAGGCAGTTGAGCTGTGGTTGCAGGAGTACAAAGGAGCGCATGGATGGGGAGAGTGAGGGTCTCAGGCGGCAGGTTGTCCGCCTGGAGCTCACCATCCAAGCTGAAATGGAGAAGGGAAAAGTTCTGCAGGTCACATTCTTGCTGAGCATTCATTGGATACATCAGACTCACAGTGTGTCCTCTGTGCTGCCTCAGCCATTGCTGGCATTAGTGCAGGACATCTGATGCAGAGAGTGGTCGTGCATCTGTGTTATGGTTGTTCATCTGAGTTTTGGTTGTGCAGGAGCGGGCACAGCAGAACTTTGAGGTGAGCATGGGCATCAGCGCTCATGAGGTGACTCTGGACCAGCTGGCTGATGAGATTGCTGAGGTGTATGAGCGCTGTGGCTTTGACCGGGATGCGACTGTCACTACCTTGCAGATGCTGACCAACATTGAGGTAGGAGGCACACAATAAGAGCCAGGCCCAGCACATCACCAACATTGCAGTGCCATAAGCTGTTTCATCAGACTAGCATTTGTGAGATGATGCATACACAACATATGTGCATGGCATTAGAAATTCACATATGATCATGAGCTTGCTTCAAGGGTGCATCTGTGCAGGGTATGTTGTGGCTCTGAGATGTTGCCTTACAATTGTAATAAGCACCTTTGGGTCAGCTGTGACCTTGTGTACTAGGTTGACGTGTGTTTGATGCTACACCAGCTACAGCATGCACTATGCCTGTGACAAAAAGCTGGTGATGGTATGTGATGCAGACGCGGCTGGAAGAGTACTTGACACTGGCAGACGTGCTGCCTCTGGACATGGTGGAGAACACTGAGAAGTCCAGGGAGAAGGATAGGCGGCAGGTCACACGAGAGGAGAAGATCTTGCAGCAGAAGGAGGAACATGTAAGCAGACGTCCTGACTTGTAACTTTATTGTATGTGTGTCTCAGGTTTGCAACACGTGCACATTGCATGAGCCAGTGGCTCCAAGGCTCATTTAGCTTGAGTGAGTGTGAAGGATCATTTTCAACTGCTTTATGTTGCCTGTGACAGGGTTTGGTGAGCATGTCTGTGGCTGTGAACAATGCAGGGTGGTTGCATTGCACAAGTACATCCTTCTATTGAGGCAGGCCTGCTCACAAGGCAGCTGGTATTGATGTAATGCAGGAAAGCAGAGTCAAGCGAGCCTTGGAGCGTGCTGCTGCTCCAGTGTTCAAGAAGACAGGCAAGCCCGTCATGTTCAGAAGCCAGCCGCCACGTAAGAAGACTGTGCAGGTCCTGACTGAGAATGAGGATGACGACTCAGACCTGCAGCAATTCTTGGCAAAAGACATGTTGGCGGCCTGATAGAGCTGACAAGCGATCGACAGACTTGCAGCGTTGCAGCATAGCAAGTTCCCCTCAGAGTATCATGCAGCGTAAACACCTCGGACCTTTTCTTGATGACACCAACAACATGACAGCTGCACGTGTTACACAGCTGACCTGGGCATGCAGTGAACATATACGAAACCAACTTGGGTTGAGATAATCCTAGAACTGTACGCTCAACAGCAGTTATACCATCTTTCCTGAGAGGCTGCATGGGTATAAGGCTACATCAAAAAACATCATTGAGCACCTTTGTGTTGTGCTGCTTGAGCGAGGATGAAATACTGAAACATGATAGAAACGCTATGCCACCAAGCAAAACCAAAATTGCAAAAAACAAAATCAAAGGTGTCAAATCCAGAACATCAAATCTAAATAAAATCCAGGTCATCATCCGGTACACAAAGTATTTGTAACATGACCATGACGTTATCAGCACCAGCACTAGCAGCAACAGTTCTTGCTGGACCTGTAATCCCAGCTGATCAACATACCAAACAAAAGACATAATCAATGACACTTCATAGTGATATATCTATATAGCTGCAGTCCCTATTGGGCACCAAAGTCTTTATCCAGCCCCTGAAGTGGTTTGCCAGCTGCTATAGTCACTTGTCAGCAGCAAGGGAGATGTGGGGGGTGACTCCTGGTACCCTGATACCACCCCTGTTGCCAGGCTCCATGCTGGCCCACTGTTCCCCAAACATCTCTGGCAGCGGCCTGTTACACACAAGTTGTTAGACAACTACTATGTGTGGTATGATCCAGTCTTGCATAATGCACTTCTCAGACTGGTGTCACCTGACTGACGAATCTGGTGGTGCAAGCTTGACATTCTGTACACTTGCAGCTTGCTATATCCCGCAAGGCTAGCACACAAGCATGCATGCAAGTCCACAAAATCAGTGTGCAGCAATGCAGACAACTTGTACTATATGCTTGAAGCTGCACTGAGATGTACAGCAGCATGAAATGAACAGCTGCTCAGTAAAGGGCCAATGCAGCAGGTAGCAATGGACACTAGACCTGGCAGAACAGCAATAATCAGAGCAGGCATGGATATCCCACAGCTGGAAAGCAAGTGTGAGTGTGTGTGATGCAAGCTGACCTGCCGTTTGATGGGCTGATCCAGGTGCGCAGCAGATGCCTCTTGCCACCATCCTTCTCATCCTCCCAGTCCTCAAAAGCACTGCGCGCATGTAGGATGGTGTGATTGTGGATGAACTGCATGTCGCCTGGCTGCAGATCGTAGTCCATCCTGAAGTCATCACTGGCAGCTATCTGCTCCAGTAGGCTCATAGCTTCAACCTGCACTTGCACACCTGCCTCTTCTTGCCAGCCTTTGCAGGCGCGATGGATGTAGCTACCAACCAGATGACTTTGTTAGGCAGGAACAGAAAAAGGACAGGGTGACAGCACATTCATTCAATTCTGCTGGTGCTGCTACATTTGACTTAGTCAAGGCAGCCAGCCTTGAGTGCAAGAAGTGGTGTGACTTGCCATAATGCCACAACTCCATCAACAAGAGACCATTGAATTGTCCCTGTCAACTGATTCTGCTTGCACATCAAGCAAACTCCTACCTACAGCGCCTTTGCAAACCAAGCTCAAGTTCTTGCAGTGCAGGTTTGCAAAGGCATTGTAGGTAAACATCCGCCTGAAATGTGAGCAAACTCAGTCAACAGGGCTTGGCTGAGAAGGGCCCACCTGCTCTTGAGTGAGACGGGGCAGTTGAGAGAAGTTCTTCTGAGCGCTCTGGATGTGAAAACACAAAGTCAATAAATGACAGTACCAAGATGACGTACAGTAGCTAAGCCTCAAAGTGGATGCTAAGTACATGCACATAGGACTGGAACAATGCACACAGGACTGGAACAGTGAGCACAGGACTGTATGATCAATGCCAAGGTGCAGCTGAGCCTCAAATTGCATGCCAGCAACATAGTTTGAAGGTGTGGACAGCAGTGTGATATCAAACAGACACAGGGCACAATAGGCAATTGCCCAGTAAAACTCGCACATGGTTTCTGTCTACATGCTCTCTGCATGAGGCTGCCTCACCTGAATGAAATCTCCACCATAGTTGATTGTGACGAGGCCATTGTGACAATGCACAATGGGCATTGCATAGTACCCTTTCTTGCCTTCTGGAATTTCCCCTTTCCTGTCTGTGAAGAATGGTTCACTCAGTGTCTGCACACACACACATGTCAGCAGACTCAGTGGCGAAATGATTCAGCAAACTGCAGAGATTGTCTGGTGCCAGATTATGTTGCAGACAGCAATTTCATCATTGTCAGATATCAATGCAGAAGGCAATCATGGCCCGAGGTCGAGTCATCCGATGAGCCAGTTCAATTCACCTGTATAACATCAGGTCTCTGTTTCAACAGCTCATTGTAGACTGCTGCAGATGATGCCCAGCTACTCAAACCTGCATGGTAACCCTAGCCAGTCAGCTGTTTGGCCAGTCATGGATTGGGCAATAAATTTCCAAAAGGTGCAAACCATACCTCCTGATTTGGCCTGATGAACACAACAAAGGCCAATGATATCTGCTCCTCGGTCACAGTGAAAGGGCTGTGCTGCATTTGTGGAGTACAGCCTTGTCTGAGGATGTTTTGGGTCCCTGCCATGATTTTTGACGTGACCTATCAGGTGGCCATACTTGTTGGTGACTTGTACATTCCCAATATGCTGAGCGACAGCCCAATACGCAACCACCAGGTCTCTGCGGCCCAGCAGCGGCAGATGTCACAGATCAGAACACGAAATTGTGGCGACGGTGAGCCGACGCCTTGTATTGTCGAGCGCACCTGAGGCTATAGTCTGCTGTGGACAAGCCTTGCACTATCGCAAAGCCTTTACCGTCGACTATCTCGTCACGTAACCTTTGCAACACAGGACCCAAAGTAGGCAAAGGGAAGTCGTCGGCCGACAGTGCGTGTAGGGCTTCTTCGGGGACGAGTTTGTGCTGATTCACAGCAGCGCGCAGCTCCCTTAAATGCTCTGACGACAGCTTGACGAGCCATTCTTTATTGTTCTTGTACTGACTGCTGTGCCAGGCGGAAGACGTGACAACGGGCTGACATCGACTTGTCACCTTTGTGTTGACCATGTCGGCGTACGCGCAAACCTCACAATGCAGTCACGGCACCGAACTAGTACACGGACAGCAGTAGCGAGCAGTCAATGCGCTGCCTGTGTTCAGGATAATTACGAGCATGTGAAGCTTCCCGCACGAGCTCGCACGTTTTGCATGCCTTACTAAAAGCGCATCAAGGCTTCACGGCGCCCGTATTGCCTTCTACAGCATTGCTCAGCACTCCACCCCTTAGCAGGGAATTGCGTGAGTGCAAAAATGATTGAGGTCATTCTGAATGATCGACTGGGCAAGAAAGTCAGAGTCAAGTGCAAGTAAGTCTGAACAAGCATTGCAAGCTACTTTCACGGCGAATCTGTCCCCGCTTGAGCAGTGCTGTGGTGGTATGTAGCGAAGACGACACAGTTGGGGACCTGAAGAAGCTTGTTGCCGCCCAGACAGGCACCAGGCCTGACAAGATTCGGATCCAGAAGTGGTACACAATATACAAAGATCATATTACACTTGCAGACTACGAGATCCACGACGGGATGGGGCTTGAACTGTATTACAATTGATCATAACGTACGGCAAAAAAGTTGCACGCTTTCATGCAACAAAGTCAGGAACCCACCACCTCAGCCCCGACTCAAAGCCGGAGCCTTCAGCAGCCTCCTCAACCCATTCTGTCTGGACTGTTTCCTGCAAATATACCCTCTTTTGCAAACTCAGGCAACTTCTATCAGCAGCAGCTGCAGCAACAGCTCCAGCAGCAGCTGCTCTCAAGGCAGCAGCCTGGCCAGTTTCAGCTTCCTACCCAGTTCACAACTCCAGAGCAGAGATATCAGGCCATTCTTCAGCAACAGTCAGCTTCTCAGCGGTCAGTGCCTGCCTTGAGCAGCCTAGTACATGCTCTTGGCGGTCATCTGCCTGGACGTGTTGCACAACCAGTTGGCATACCTCAGCAGGCTTTTTCTTCACAGCCTGCACAGTCCATTGCCTCACAGCCTCAACCAGCTGCCCAATCACAGCCTGCGCACAGTGACCAGCAGCAAGTCTTGACTCGCTTCTCTGGTCCAGCCAGTACATCATTCCAAGCGCATGCTTTGGCACCTCGCACTTCCCTCCAGCAGCCTGCCCAGGCACCCCTTGCATCCACATCAGCCACAACACAGCATGTTGCCCAATCTGCTGAGCCTGTTCGGTCGGCTGCCGCACCAAGTACAGTAACACCTCCTATACCATCAGCAATTACTGGTCCAACTGTAGCAGTAGCAGGCCCCAATTCAGTTGCAGCGGCAGTTGCATCAGCAGCACCCAAGCCTGGGCCCAGCGTAGCTGCAAACAGACAGCATGTGGAGCCCGCTGTGGCAGCTGATGATGGCTTTGATGAGGTGCCTCAGGTCTTGAAGCCCCCTCCACCGGGCAAGGTGGTGTGGGCTAAGCTGGCACGCTACCCTTGGTGGCCTGCTGAGGTAGATCATCAGCACTTCTGTCTATGCTACACATAAGCTGTGCCTGTGGTCGGGTCTATGCGTGTCTGCTAGGCATATATGCGTTCACGAGGCTGAGAGTGTGGGGCGCACGAAGCAAACAATGTGTCCTGTTTCAACATTGTGAAGTAGCTGTCAACACACTCCCTTGCAGGCAGCATCCATTCTGGATAGCATGAAAACCTCAAGCATGTGGTCCTTGCATGTTTGCACAACTGGCAACGTGTGCACTGATGGTAATGGCTGGCAAGGGGAAGCCTGCAGTACTTTGCTGAGTGCAGGTGCTGAACATGTCCGACCCATACATTCCTGAGGGGGAAGAGCCGCCCAGGTTGGGCGCGGTCCCAGTCCGCTTCTTTGGCACCTATGCCTTCTCCTGGATTGAGTCCAAGCGAGCCATTGAGCCCTTTGATGATGAGCATGTGGAGCATGCTGCCAACAGCAGGCAGCCACAGTTCCAGCGAGGTGTTTCAGAGGCTAAGCACTTTCAGGTCAGCAATTGTGTCTTGCCATGTCACATGGGCCATGTCAGGTCACTACTTTGGTCAGAGCTCCTGGTGTTTGTCGTTCAAACGCAAAACATGGAAAATTTCATGTTTGTATGTGCATGTTCTGTTACTTTGATGCTCTGTCACTGTGCGCACACTGACTGATGCCTGGTCTTGTGTGCATGCAGCTCACAGGAGAGCTTCCCCATGGATTCACAGTGGCATTGCAGCAGTTCTTTGAAGAGCAGCAGAAAGCAAAGTCAAAGTCAGCTGCAAAGGGTGCCAAAGGCAGTGATGATCTTAAAGACATGACTGGCAAGGGAGGCAAGAAAGGGGGCGGCAAGAGACAGTATGACGACCCTGTTGCTGCAGAGCATGCTAGACATAGAGCAGTCACTGCTAGGCGGCTTCGAATTCTGCGTCACCTTGGTCTGTCCCCACCTGCAGGCTCGCCCTTTGCTGCAGCAAATGCAGCCTGCCTGGATGGGTTTGGGCCCATCGCAGCGCAGCTAGGATATGTGCAACCTGCAGCTGCACAGTAGATAAAACGCTCGTCAGGCCTGCAGGACGTGCTTTGTTGCTGATGGCAATATTACCGTTGCATTGTTACTTCATTGTTATGATTTCAATAATGATGACCACATGAATGCATGCACTTGTGCAAGTAGCTTGCTGACGAATTGAAAGTAAGCTGTTGAAGAATTAAATATCAAATGGACGAAAGCGAGACGCTATAATGTGGTAAGGAGTGAAGGACTTGAAGAAACCACTATTACTTTTCTTCCATCACTTCCGCCACATGCGACATATTGAAGGTGCATGAATATGTTTTCAGCATGCAACAAGCTTGCTTCACAGGATGAAGAAGTACCCCACACATCAGAGCATTTGCCATTTAGGTTACCCGGTGCAAAAACTGGTTGACCTTCCCGCTGAGAAGACTCTGCACGGCGAAGCTAGATCGCCAGGCTCATCCGCGGTTCGGCAAGTATTTGCTTCAATCTTTGCATGCGCTTCTCTGACGAATGTAACCCCTTTGGAACTGCCAGGACCTGAGGTGACAGCCGCATGCGTTGCTGCGAGCAATTACGTTTCAACGCTTTACCATAGCACAATCTTGCTGCAAATATCGCGCAAACAGTCATGGTGAGTCAGTTTCGACAGGCTGTGCGTGCACTTACTTGTCCAGCTTCTGTCGTTGCGCAAGCTTACCGAAAGTACCTTATATGCTGAATTGGCTATTGCAGACGTCTGTGGCCAGATATAACTTGCTCAAAGGTTAGCAAGTACTTACCGCCATCAGCTTTGAGCTTAGCACGCCCGTGTCACTTCCCAATTCCTACACTTTCTCTTGTCTGCAGCCCAACAAAACCATGAACAGAAGCGAAGAGAACAAGATTATGCTCGACAAGAATTATCGACGTAGGCCTTCATCATCTGATAGCACTACCAAGGCAGGTTTCCAAAGATGGCAGTGTGCTCACTACATGCATCTGCAGGTACTATGCACAACAAAAAGCCATTGACACAGCCTCCACAGCAGCAGCCAAAATTGAGGGGCGCAGCAGGCAGCGTGAAGCCCAGGAGCGTCAGGCTGAGGCTGCATTGCTCCAAAGCAGACAGCAGGTGCAGCACTTGCCAAGTATAAGTTTCTGTGTCCATATGCATGGACCCTCTCTTCAAGCAGCAGAAGTGCTCGTGACAGCAGGCAAGAATGGTCTACAATCTCCAAACATGCTAGTTGTGAGATTGGTTCCATATGCATGAAAAGCACACCTCTGTTTGCATGAGAAACACACCTCTTTCAAATTACAGAGGTGTGTCTCACACGCTCATGCACATTCTGTGTGCAACCGGCTTAGCTCATCTCCATTCTTGCCAATATTTGCAGGCTCTGTACATGCACCAGCTGAAGCGAACCAAAGCAGAGGAAGAGGAGCGCATTGCTGCTGTCTTGCAACAGCGCATGCGTGAGTCTGAGAGGAGTGCAAAAGAGCTGCAGCAGCTGCGTAACGAAAGCGCTGAGCTGAGAGACCTGCAGGTCAGCCCAATCTGCCACAACCTGCGGCGCAGCAATGCAGACTGACACCAGCTCTGGTGTCCCCAACAACAATTGTCATACCACAGTTGCATTGCAGCCTGCTCATGTCGCTGCTGCTGCTGCTGCTGCTGCTGCTGCTGCTGCTGCATGTTCACTTTGACTTAACTGAAGCAACAGACTTGTCAAACACAGCAAGGTAAACACAGTGGTGAATGATGCATGGGAAGAAGCGGTGAGTGGGGTGGGTTGTGCAGGACAAGATCAAGACTGCCAAGGTGGTGATGGGGCGCGCCATGCAGCTGCAGGAGCACCAGATGATGCAGCAGAGGGAGCAGGAGTACAACCAGGCTCTGGACCAGTCCATGGATGACCAGAGGCTGCAGGTACCCTTGCCACTCTGGCCTTGCCCATTTAGCCTTGACTATCTACCCCTGCCCATCTGCACTTGCCCATCCACTCTTGCATGTACACCCTTGCCCATCTACCCCTGCCCATTCACTCTTGCCTTTCTTCCCTTGCCCATCTGCCCTTGCCCATTTGCCCTTACTCCATCTACCCTTGCCCATCCGCCCTTACCAATCAGCCCTTGCCAATCTGCCCTTGCTCCATCTACGCTTGCCCATCTGCTCTTGCCCATCTGCCCTTGCCCATCCACTCTTGCATGTCCACCCTTGCGCATCCACCCCTGCCATCTGCCCCTGCCCATCTGCCCAGGACGTTCTGCCCTTCCCCATCTACCATTGCAGATCTAGCCTTGCCCATCTACCATTGTCTTACACTGCTGTCAAGCCTTCGTACCTGCTGCAAGAATTGCAAGCACGATCTTTATGACGTACCTGGAAGTGAGATTAATAATGTGTCAAAATGGCTTCTCAGAATGAGGTTGCCTTACATGATCCTTGTGTACATGAGCACATGAACCAGAATCCTGTAAATCATGAAAAAGGTGTGGTGCAGGCATTGCAGGCGACTGCTGCTGCTGAGGCTGAGCGCAAAGCCAACAGCAGCAAAGCACGTGTAGAGCTGGAAGAGCAGATGAAGGAGAGACAAGTGCTGCAGCTGCAGCAGCAGGTGACCTTCGAGCTGTCTTGTAATGTATCTCACTCATGCAGACTGTGTGCATGTGTGAGCTCCTGAAACTTGTACAGCATTTGGTAGCAAGAGTAGCCTCAAAGTAAGGCCAAGAGTGTGTCACTGCAAGCAGTGCATGGACACAAAAGCATCTGACATCAGACAGTGACCCCTGCATGTGACTAGCTACTTTGTTTGAGTTAGCTGAGCCCGTAGCATCCCACGTTTACATACTCTTACCATATCTCTTGTGCCTTTTGTTTGCTGACAGTCCAGGGACAACAAAACAGCTATATGGCCATTTTGTCCAGTGAGAAAGCCTAGGCCGGTTCCGGCCATCAATACATTTGCAAGCTAGTCACTGGTAGCATCAGCAGCATTGGCGGCAGCAGCACTTTGAGTCTCACCAGCAGCATTAGCAGCAGGCAGCTGATGCAGCAGAGTGGCAGGCTGCAGCAGTAGCAGCAGTACAAGCCGCCGGCGTAGCCGCTGGTGGTAGGTTCCTGCAAAGATGCCATGTTTGGTCACTAGTCTGAGTTCTTGCAGGAGGAGTTTGCTAGAGAGCGGGCTCAGGTGGATGCCGTGGTAGCAAGCATCGAAGAAGAGGACAGGAGGGAGGCAGCAGCCCGCAAGGCTCAGCAGCTGGCTACCAGGGACTACGTTCAGTCCTTTGTGGAGGAGCAGCAGCGGCTGAAGCAGCAGAGGCAGCAACAGCTTGATGCTGAGGATGCCAGGCACGACCAGCTCATGCTTTACACAATGTATTGCATGCAGTGACTGTCCATATGGGTTTACTCTGTTGACCCTGCATTTTGCTTATGTCTTGCACAATGTAGTGCATGCAGTGACTGATGGACAGTGACTGGCATTCTCACCTTGTGCGCATGGTTTGATCAATGTGCTTGCCAATGCCATCACGTTTTTGGAGTTGCGCATGCAAGTTGTTGAACAATCCAAAAGAGAGCCAAGCAACAAGCAACCAAGAAACCCCTTGCAAGGGAGGCAAAAGGGACTACAGGGCAAAGGGAGGGGTACTCAGCTGCTCCGATAGTCAACTCTGCTTGCAGGATTCAAGAGTACCTGCGGGAGAGGCAGGCAAGGGAGGACCAGGAGGCGGCTCGTAAGGCGGGCAAGAAGGAGGTGGCTGACCGCATCTATGAGCGCCTGAAGGGGCAAGCCCAGGCTGAGGCCGCCACCCGTGAAGAGGAGGACCGCCTCATCAACCTGCTGCGTGCTGAAGAAGAGGCCGAGAGGGCTAGAAGGTGAGCACCCAAATGCACCCTTGACTTGTTGTGACATTTCAGTCTATTGGTTGAATGGTCAAGTTGGCCCTGGCAACCTTTGATACCTAATGAGTGATTGAATGGATGCATGCTTCTGAGTTTGCTGGATACAAACATGTTTGCACCAGAAGACTGTTCACTGGAAGAGCAAGTATACAGACGCCTATCGTAGCGTATGCTGCTGTTGCTTTTGATCACTTGCATCCAGAAACAGGTGTGCGCCACTCTGCAAAGCCTCGTTGCAGGCCTGAAACACAAGAAGCTCTTGTCATCAGCCTTCATCTGACAACACATTCCTAGTTGCTGAGATGCAAATATCACCCTTCATGGCGACTTCATATGCCTGATAAGCAGGGCGACATTCACATCTCAGCAACTAGAAACCTTGTGTCAAGGTAGGCCTGAACTTGCCTTGGCTATGTGTGTGATATGCCAGGCTATCCCTCTCTGCCCATCAACACCAACTCCTTCACCTTCCCAATATGCATGCCACACATGTTGGCTCCTCATGCCAGGGCACATACAGGATGGCCACATCAGCTCATCGCATGCTGGCATGATGTGTTTAGACAGTGTGCATGAACATTCTCAGCAGATACGTGCAATTGACATTCTGCATGACCTGATTGGTGCAATTTAGTGTCTCGTGTTAATGCATGTTGGCTCACAGGACTAGCATTCAGGCACACCTGGTAGGTACCTGGCAAGAACAATCAGCTGGAACGCCTGTAAATTATCATTCTTTACAGTATGACTTGATTCAATGCAGTGAGGCTGAGGCTAAGCGGCAGAAGCAGGAGCGAGCCAAGCTGGATATGCTGGCTGCTAATGAGAGACAGATGCAACTCAAGGCAAGCCCCTGCCTGTGCCTCTTGCAATGACTCTCAACTGGTGCTCTACAGCACTCTGTGTACTGCACTGTCAGACCAAGATTTTGTGCAGCATGACACAGCTGCCTGATAGAGTGGACAGGCCTGCAGATCGCACACACTCACAGTGGCAGCAGTGCAGCCCTGTTTTCCCTTTGGCTCATGCTTTACTGCACTCAATGCATGCACACGCATGGCAGACAAGCGTGGCACACACAGCCTTGAAGCTTCTCAGCGCTCAGCACATTGGCATATCAGGTGTGACAGCACATTAGCATATCAAGTGTGCCAGCACATTAGCATAACAAGTGTGACAGCACTAGATATTATGCATACGTGAGCCCCCAGGCTGCGAATGCAGCTCTTGGTGAAAGTACATTGAGCATCTGCCAATCTGCAGGCTGAAAGGACAGCAAGGGAGAAGGCTGAAGAAGATGAGTTCCGGCGGCAAACCATGGAGAGGTTTGCTGAGCAGGACCGGTTGGAACAGATGAATGCCCAGAAGCGGCGGCTCAAGGTGGCCCAGCATGCTCGTGAGGTGGAGCGCCTCATCCAGGAAAAGAGGGAGATGTTTGAGGCTGCCATGGTGAGCATACAACTGCACACAGTCAACCTGCTTTCCTATGCTGTGTTTACTGACTGCTGTACAGCTGGCGTGTTCTGCTGTTGGGCATGCCTTGCCACAGGGGTGCAAATGGGAGGTTGCATATCTTTGTCTGTGCTCGTTATTGCAATCACACGGTGTACAAAAAGCTTGTCAAGCATGGCACAGACTACATTGCACTCGCGGCAATGGCCTGTCAACAAGCAGCACAGCAGCAGAATTTGCTCTTTCAGAGCTGTGAGCTCACAAATGCAGTCATACTGCTGCCCCCATGATACCTGTCTGGAGAGAGCTGACTTGCATTGCTTGCACCTGATGCCTGCTGGCTAAGCATGCTTTTGAATTGCCATTGTTAGAGCTGTGAGTCTTGCTTTTCCTTGATAGACTGGATCTCAGATACACTTTTCCAAGGATACACAAATTTGCAGAGCTTGGTAAAGTGGGAAAGCTGTGAGTCTTGCATTTGCAGGCGGCTGAGGAGGAGGCACAGAGACGCGAGCAGGCAGAGCAAGACAGGCAGGCAGGCCTGGTGCGCCAAGAGAGGCAGCGTCTGCTGAAGGAGGCAGCCTACCTGAAGGACTACTTACCCAAGGGCATCCTGCACGACCTGGAGGAGTTGCGCCTCATCAATGATGCAGCAGCACAACAGGCGCCCAACCAGAGCTTTGCTGGAAGTGGGATCAGCTTTGGGTCTGGCATGCAGCCACATCACACGAAGGGGCCGGTGCATGGCATGCAGAACACAAGCACAGATGGCATGTACACAGACAAGCTGCACTATGCCAACTACGTTCCAGGAGAGACGCCTCTGCTGCAAGATACCTATTCCTCTCCAAGGCAGCATTAGCGCAGTACAGCTGCCTTGTGGTTCAGCAGCATCTGCCCAGATTTTGTACTTTGACGCTTGTAGCTCTATGCACTGATGTCTTGACCTTGGCAGCTGCGTTGTCTTGGCTTGAAATCATGAATTCGTATGTGACAGATTGTCCAGGCGTCCACACACTGATGTGGGAGGTACATATCTTACCAAACTGTAAACTGCAAAACCATCAGAGCATTCACACAAAACCAATCACACTAGTACACTGTTTCATGAATGAAAGCTGGGGCTACACAGCACGCATAGCAGAGCATAACATACTCTAGAAGCGTTTCCAGCTTTTTGGATGCAACACATGGCTTCAAAGTCTTTGTCTTTCATTAAGCCATCAAAACCCTTGCCAGCAACGCATCTTTCCAAGCATCATGTACCAGACAAGCCCTGGCAGGTGGCAGCCAAAACAGCTTTGGCCCAGATCGTAAGCCTGCAAAGCTGTATCTACATGCTACAGCCAGAGTTTTGCCTATTGTCATCACGTGTCATGTAGCTCAATTGCACAAGTTGGTCAGGTAGGTCTGCAGAATCCTTGCAACCTGCAACCCAGCAGTACCTTTGGACTAGTTGGATTAGGAATGTGCACTGCATTCACCGATTTCAGAGAGAAGCTTCATAGAGAGGAAACAGCAGCAATGCAATACAAGTGCCATGTGCTATAAAGCGTTCGGCGTGAACACACAGTAAATCATATCATCATTACTGTGTGCAAAGCATGTGTACACAAAGCTGAACATTTCATTCTGCATTGTTGCAAACAGGGGCACAGGTTCTGCTGTTAGGTAACCCTGCTGTTGTGTGTGGTGCTGTAGACCTCATAGTAGCCTCCAAGCTGATGTTTTTCCACCAAGGTAGACACACGCGCGTGATACCTTTCCAAGCTCTCTTTTGCGTCTGAAGTTGATTGTCTGTCCAGGATAGCAAAGAACTTGGCACTTGTCCTGCAGATCAGACACGCCACACATGAATGTAGCAATGTACAATCAGTTGGAACTATATAGTTTTCAAAAGCATGAAAGACATGCGACACTTGCCAGCTCGGTAGGAACAACATGCTGCAGCAAAGCCTGTAGAGTGGACTGTTTGGAGCAGCATGTCTGTAGCGACGTCAGCTGGCTGAACTTACACTGCATCTGTCAGATGGCAAACAAGCTCCTCCAGTGCATCCTGCAAATGGCGTGCATCCAGAGAGACTCGCGAGGCAAATCTCTGTAGTATCAGCCCCAGGTCATCACACTTGCTGGAGGAGGCAGCCTGTATCTGCCTGGATGTATCAGTTGGCAGCTGCACCATGGGCAAAGGAGTCTGCTGTGAGCCTTGGTCAGCTGTCAGCATGCTAGCTGTGTTTTGTCTCTGCTGTTGACCAGCACTACTTGATGGTTGCAGCATGCTAGCTGTAATGGCGTTGTGCTGTTGGAGATCAGAAGCCAACAGCTGCAGTGATGACTTGGGTTGGTGCAGAGACAATCTTTTGGAGGGCTGAGTAGATGACTGTGAGCGGTTGAGGGGTGGTGGCAAGGGTGGTGTACGTTGCTGCAGGTGTGCGTCTGATTGCTTCGCAGCTGGTTGCAGAGGGGGTACAGGCGTGCTCGCTGGCTGCGGCAGCAGTGGCAGGGGCTGTGGGTGGGATGGAGTATGCAAGACTGCAGTTGAAGGTGGGTGAGGCTGTGACTCAAACTCTGCCCTTGAGCGCTTGCGCTGCTCTGGCTTGGACTTCTGAGTCGCGCTTGGTCTGCCTCCTTTTACAGGCGCTTGACCACTTATGGGGATAGACCTGAGAGCTGTGGCTGTGTGGGGTGACAACATAGGCGTTGCTGGACATGCTGACAGGGCCGATGCTGATGGTTGCAGCGAGCACCTCAGAGTTGATGATTGCACTGACTGGGGCTGTTGTGATGGATGTGTTGGTTGTGGTAAGCCTGTCAACCTTCCAGCCTGGGACGGCTGTGCTGTCTGAAGCTGCAAGGTAGAAGCTACTCCTGGCTCAGGTTTGATCAGCAGGGGCTCGCTCTTGACCAGCACTGCTGAGTTTGAGCATTGGCCTGTGAGCTGCTGAGGCAGGATTTCCTCCTCTGAGTCTGAGCTGTACAGGTCAATGAGTCCTTGATTGAAAGGTACAAGTTGACCCTGACCCGCCACCTCAGTATTACCTGCAAGCAAAGCTGATGATTGCATCATTCCGCATCGTGCCACACTTACGCCCAGTACTGACAGCCAAGTGTAGTCACCGCATGTGGCTTGCAATCTGCGACCTTTTTGAGTGATGTTGCGGACTCTGCACTGGTCAAAAGCATGACCCATTCTGGGCAGTGACCAAAAAGTTGGTCATCCATCCCAGCAGGACACTCAAGACAATAGATACCAGCATGGTAAGTTTGGCTGGCATGCAGGAACCCACCTGTTGGAGGTAGCATGTAGCACTCCACAGCTAGATGCAGCCACTCTGTGTCACCATCATCATACTGTATCTTGGAGAGGCCCTCGCTGTGATCAAAAGCTGCTACACGTCCTGAGAACCAGTTGCGCTCTGTGGGCCAGAATATGCAAATCCGGCTGCCCACTCCAGGCTGTCCTGTGAGGCAAGCAGGACAGCTTTGTTGGTGACAGACCTGTGGCATACCAGGATCACGGTCAAAGAGGAGATACTTGGGCAACTCAAGCAGTGTAAAGTCTTGTGTTGGTACGTGTTGAGAAGTGAATGTGATTACCTGCATCAGGTGCCTTGCATCTGTCCTTAACCCAGTCCTTTAGTCTGGGATGGCCGTTTGCCTCCAACACCCTCAAGCTTGAGCGGCAGTCTGAGGTCTTACCTCCTGTATAGCAGAGCTGCTATTTGCTACATTACTAGAAAAGACAGCTACATTTGGTAGCAAGGGGGGTCAGGTCAGCAGGGTTTGATGCCAGGTTATATGAACAGGATGTACAGCACACTGACAGCTTCGTAGATCCATTGGTTACTTGACTGGCGCAATCAAGCTCACCAGTGTGCTCTGGAAAATCCCTGGCGGAGAGCAGCTCACTGCAGTTGCAACACTTGATAAAATATTCACAGCGCTTGACAGTGCCCTTCCCCCCATTATGCAGCACAGCCTTGGGTGTCACAGAATAGTGGCCACCCAAGAAAATTCCTTTGGAGCACCCCTCGGAGTAGCCTGCAAATGCAGGTTGCAGTCAGCACAGGCACGAGCGCCTGACTGGTCCATATCTCACCAGAGCACGTAAGGAAGCGTTCGTTGCAGTGAAAAACTCACGATTAACCAGCAGGCCAACCTCAGCCAGCGGTTTGGTGTACACCTTGTCTAAATCAGCAGTTGGGAATTCATACGACGCTGCCATCATCAACACCGCGAGCTCAAGATCGCAGCAATCGACCGGCTTGGAAGTGGATCAACCTGTTGTCGCTGCAAAAGACTGACCGAAGGTGTAGAATAATTTGCAAGGGTGCGGTTTACACCCTTGTCCAAGTTGTTTTATATCAGACCGGAATCTGATGGAACGATGCAAGCTGCTGTTGCCAATTTGTGGTGACGGCTCCGAAACCAGTGTGCTTTCTGGCAAGCTCTCAATAATATTCTTCATTCTTTTGGACATTGGCAAGCTGACTGTACAGCGGCTTGTGATGCAGATGCTGGTGTTGCGCTTCCTTGCTATCAACACGCAGCGGAAGACATGACAATCATATGAAACTCTGCAGACCCTTGCAAGCAAAGCTAGTCTAGCTCTAAGAGCTGGTTCACGAACAAGCTTAAGCATGCCTACATGTATGATACTAGGACTCATTGCTCGGGATGCGACCTACTATAGCATTGTATGTTGATGCTGCTAAAACACCTACGTCCAACAATCAATGCAAATTATCACCCCTGTGCACAACCTCTGACCTGGACCATATCGATGTGACATCAAAGGCTATGCGCAGCAGTATTGACAAGTCCGTAAGAAGGCCTCTATCTACATGGGCATCTTGTTTCATGCCTAACAGCAAACAAGTGTTGCATGTGGTCAAATCTGACCCCAACACCTATGCTAGACTGTTTGTAGTGAGTCATCACGCCTTGTATCAGCCTCAGCTGGCCTGAATGCAACTCGGTGCACATAAGGCTTTTTAGCAAACAGGAACCAGTCGAGATTCTGTACAAGACCATGGTCAAAAGGTCGAGGATGATACTCCTTGCCAGATAGATGTCTATAAATCATGACCCACACAAACGGAAGCCGAGCCTTGCTCTTCCTGCCAGCCTTCCGTTCCTCTTCAATGTCTGGAGGGGGGTCCCAGCCTCCCATGGCATCATAGTATGGCTGAAGATACTGCACAGACGAATCTGCAGAGACACAGCAACAGAGACATCGCAATTTCCACAAAGCATTTCAGATCTGGCAGTATGGCACATTCCCAGAGACAGGGATTGCATGTATACACATTTGCAGCTGCTGATTCTCAACTTTGAGTGGGGTACAGAGCCAAATGTAATGACAGGAATATGTAGGCTGTGTCCAGTGCATGCAGCCACAGAATGCGACATAGATGCCAGCAAGGCAGACAGCAAGACAGGACAGCTTACGTTTCATCATCTCATACGTTGTCTGGTTGGTGGCTGCCAGGTAGCTGTGAAACACTACCAGAATAGTGAAGACAATTGCTGCTATCGTCAAACACATGCCCGCCCACAGCAGAATAAGGGCCCGCAAAGCAGAGTACTGCCAGCATTGTGCCTGCAGCACACCTTGCACTGCTGACACTACTGCCTGGCCTCACTCAAGGTTGGGGTGCGGTAAGCAACACATTTGCAGCAAGCTGAATCTACTGTTCACCAGACTTCACCAACTTTGTAAGCTAATGCAAAGCTTGTCAAGTGCAGATCATAGTACAGATCAAATGCTTGGTACAATGTGATATGGATTTTGTCATCTAGATGCGACTTTCCCTTAGGCTGGGTGCGTACTCTGAGCAGCTCTCTGATTGAGGTCTTGTTTGGGCAGTCAGCATATCAACATTAACATGTGTTGATGTGTTCTAGCTCAGACTACACAGTTTTTACGCCAACCTCTGCAGATACATTAGTGTAATGCGCTTAGAGCTAGCACATTAAGCTCAGAGTACACACTCATGTGGACCACACAAAGCTTGCTACCACAACTTGAACCCCTACTTACTGCTGCTGTTAGGTCAAGTAGGCTGTAGCATGGCCTGACAGCATGCCATGCCAGCATCCAGCCCCACATGATCAGGAACCACTGCAGAGTACAGTAGGCGAGGAATAAAGCATGGTTGCTGTCGCCCACTGTCGTGTTGATGAGCATACAGTAATGATCAAAGGCCACAACGCATTTGCCTGCACACAGCACATTCAGTCAAAGATTTGATGACCGCAAATGCTTGCCAGCAGCGGTCAGATGCAAACCTTTATATGCATATGACCATGCAGAGCAAATCATCTGTGGTGAACTTAGTCACTTAGTACACATGTAAGGCAATCAGCACCTGTTGCAAAGTCATGTCGCACCCTTATGGTCGGGGACGTCATGCCACAATGTTCACAAGGAGCGCTTTGTGCTGCGCTGTTGCTGATTGCATCAGGGCTGCCTGGGTCTGAGTTGTACAAGGTATGGTACATCCATGTCAAGACGCCCAAGGAGACAAATAACAAGGCAGCGTAGGCATGATCAAAGCTCATGAGCTTGCTTGATTGAAATGCCCCTGCGGCACATCATTGACTGTTACACTGACTTTCCAAAACACACACTGAAGTGCCCCAAGTTCTGTTTGAAACGAGATGCACCTGACAAGTGCCTTGTAAGATCTGTGTGGCATAGGTACAGCAGGAGAGGTCCTGCCACGTTGCCTGTCAACCATACTCGTAGTTGTCGGTCCAAGCCTCGCATCGCACTGTCCAGCTATGCAAAAATTGCAGGCCAGAATCAACAAACAACGTGCGGTGAGCTTACAAACCCTGGAAAGAAGTGGACCACACTGTCTGTATCTGCCAACTTCAGAACAAAGGACCGGCCAACAAGGTGCATCAGATTAGAACCTCCGCCTCTCGGAAGAAGCACGATTGCGCAGGAACAAGCTGCGCTGACTGTGATATACAGACGATATGCTGCACGCTTTCAGTGATCGATAGAGACAATGGCTGCCATCGACCATATATACAAGCAACGGCTTCTGAGTTCACTCAAGGCCTACGCCTTCAACGCTCGAGGCACAGACGTGAGATGCGCAGAAGGATCACAAGCGGAAGCTTTCCGTTGTTTGGTCTCGGAGCGGTTTTCGCCGATGACTAAGACCCCAACTCTGACCCCAACTTTAGTACTCTCTGCTCGCGTCACTAAATCTTGCCAAAACCCCCCCGCATAAAAGTTTGGCACGGCAGGCGCGACCATTTGTGGTTCTGCTCGTTGGTTACAGCAATCTCCCCTCCGGTCATTACAGCCACGATGAGCCTCACTTTTGGCACTAGCTCCACATACCTGCACACTTGAGTTTAATGGAGCGAGACATCTGACTCCTTAGCCGCAACCTGCCTTTGTTGTTGACGTCCCCAGATTTTTTGAGCATCTTGCAAGCCCCTCCAGATCGGCTCTGCCTACAGCTTTCCCAAGCAAAGCTTCAGCAATGGCCGCAGCCAGTCCAGCCAAGCTTGTGAAGCAGCCTGCAGCCACAACAAGCAACCCAGGTTGGCACATTGCAGTATCTACTACTCACTATGCTCAGTCAGAGGGAAATGAGAGCAACTTTGCTTTTGTGTCACCTTGGCTTCCTTGTCAGCCTTCCTTTTGTTCTCAGCGTCTTGTTCCCTTACATTGCACAAGGACCCTGCTGGTTGTTGGCCTTGTCAAAAGAAAATCGCAAGCTAATGTTTATGGTTGGGGTTCTGTGCTTGCTAGCTTCTCTGGCTATTGTGCATTATTGTGAAGCTTGCGTGAGCAAAAACAGTTGCTCATGTCTGAGCTTAGACTGAGCCATTGCAAAGGCAGGCAATGTTGTCCACTAACTCAGACCCGTGCACGTTGCTTAGCCGAGTTCTGGGAAGTGCTGCCCATGGCGATGATTTGGTGTGATACTGCAGTCGTTAGCAAATCAACGCTCATGCAAGGCATTGTGGAACCAGCGAAGAAGTCCTTGACACAGCAGGTTGTAGAGGGCATCCCACTTCCTAAGCACACAACTAAAGCATCAGCACCAGGCCAGTCCATGGCTGATGGGAATGGCATCGGGTAAGCCTGTGACAGTCTGAATCTGTAATTTTTACAGGCTGACTTCTTTTGGCACGTACTATGTGATGCAAATTGTGTTGACCCTCTGTGTATCACAGGCTGCCAGTTGTTCTCAGATTGTGGTTGAGATGTGTGTAGCATATGTGTCTAAGGCTTGATTCCCTGTGCAGAGCTGTGTCAAGTATGGGGCAGCAGGACAGCCTCATTGTTGAGGTGTTCAAAGAGGCTAGCTTTCTCACACAATTGGTGTGTGGAAGCGCTGGCATTGCAGTGCCTGGTTTGGTAGTCATTGCAAAGCTGCTGCAGAGGCTAGATCTGGCTATGACTCGAGCTACAGCCACTGACGTAAGCTACTATTCTGTGTTGAGTTGGCCAATCATGACTGCAAACTCTGGCTGCAGCGCCATGGCCAACATCTTGCATGATTTTGGTGTTATTGCTAATGTATGCACAGCAATGATCAGGCTTAAGCTTTGTTGATGTCTCTGCATGCATGCCAATTGGCATAGTGGCAGTTGTTCATGATGGGCTCCAGGGTACAATACTTTGTCACATAGACAGCCTACCACACAATCAAAAACTAGTGGATTGACTCAATCTTGGCATCAGGCAAACACCAGATTGTACACATCATCTATGGTCTTGCCAGCTTGTGACTGTCACACTTAGCAATGGTGGTCGTTTTGGCAGTGCTGCTGTAGGTGATCCATATCAGGCTTGGCAAACTGGCCAAATCTGTGACTGACCTGCTGGAGCAACTTGTTCCGGCAGCCAGTATTCGCGCCAAGCAGCCAGCTGTTGTGGCACTTCTGGACAGGATCAGGCAAGACTTTTCCCTGATACCAGCTGTCACCTCAAGGCCCATGCTGTGCTCACAACCTGGATCGTGCAAGCCTGGCTGCATCTGCTTGCTCAGCTTACAGTTTGCATTTGACCAATTACCGTTTGGCACATGTGGAGTCTGCATACAGCTGAGGAGAAGTCAAGTTTATCTTTCACAGCAAGATTGCTGACTGCTGCAAGCAAAATTTCATCGTCTGGCTGCATAATGTCAGCAGCATATGTGGGTCATAAGCTACAAGGTTACTTTGCTTGCTGATGCAATCAGGCTATGGCTAGCAAGTGTAACAGAATTTGTGGAGGATGATTGCAAGCTTCGTAGCTTCGACAGCTTGCGCAAGATCTTCCATGCTCAGAAGCGCTTTACAACTGCAACTGCTATAGCAGCTGCATTCGATGACATCAGAACATCAATGCAGGTATGAAAGACTGGACGCACGTGCATGTGTTAAGCAGAATGTAGGTGCATGTTGAAGACGATTGTGATCATAATGTACAGTCAACATTGCTGTAGTTGATTCAGTGGGCTAATGCACCAGTGACGAGCTCACGTTTTGAGCATCGCGGCACCCTGGTTCTTGCATATTAGGGTTTTTTTATAATGCTTGCGAAGCTTCTATCAAGCTTATAGCTTACCGTCAGCCAGGATAATTTGCATGTTTGCTTGGTATTGGTATCATTGTATGTCTCAAAGTTGTCTCGTTACACTACTGGCCTGCAGGCTGCAGGGTTTGCTGTCGGGCTGCACATTAGTGAGCAGGTTGACACGGTTCAAACATCCATTGCTGCATTGCAAGCACAGTCAAACATGCTGTTGCAAATGATGGAACAAATGGCAGCCAAGGATTCCTTGCCTGCTGCTCTCAAGGTGTGCTCATATTCTCTCTATATACTTCATGATTCAGCGCACCTGTACAGCCATTTCTACTGTCTGAGGTTGGCCATTGCTGGACTTCTATGGGTTGTTGCGTGTCTGCTCTCATGTATAGATTGTGAGCAATAGTGAACAAATGACAGACTTTCAAATTGCCTGCACCACATCCTTTGTGAAAACACAGTGCATTAAGACACCAGATGAGGTTCAGACTGTCAAATCTACACAGCTTCTTAGTTGCATCAGCGTTGCATTCACAAGCAAAGGTTGCAGCACTTAGGCTGCATGTCTTCGATGGGCCTTATGTGCAGAGCCATACTGTGCTTCAAAGATACTCACGTGTTGAGCTTTGAGCATGTACAACTGCCTGAAATGTGACAGTTGTACGTCGCATGCACACACAAGCTGCATGTCCTTCTGGCTCTATCATCAATGGCTACATCATGTGCTGAAGGGAAGGCAACATCATCACTTTGCCAAAGAGGTTGTACATTGTATCTTGCAGATGGATTGACCTGTTCTGGTGGGTAAGGGTAGTATCCCATTGCATGTACCAGTGTAATATGCCAGGCTTTTCAGATGCTTCCTTTGATGAAACTGTACTGAAGTTGGTTCAAAATTTGGTTCTTGATTGCAGGGTGCAGACACTACGGCAGTCAGCCCTGAGGCACGCAAAGAGGAAGTGGCAGCACTTGCAAAGGGCAGCAATCTGCTGAGACAACAAATGTCCACACTCGAGCCAGGTGCATCTCATCAAGCCTCTCATTGCATTTGTGACAGACATAATGCTTCCACTTGGTCCCAGCTGCACAATTTGCAAGCAAAGCTGTTATTGATGCACAGGTAGCTGTGCTGGACTGGTGGCACAGCTGTCATCAACATGTTCTGAGCAACATCAACAGGCAGCAGAGGCCATCAGCATCTTTGTAGATGACTCCCAGCAAAACAAGGATGCCATTATTGCAGCAGGCGTTCTACCCTTGCTTGCCAACTTGCTGAGGTCAGAGAAGCTGAGTGTATTACAGCCAGTACTGGAAGCATGCAACAGCCTTGCATTTGGCTCTCAGCAGAACTATGATGCCATCATTGCAGCAGGGGTTCTTCCATTGCTTGTTTCCTTGCTACGGTCAAACATGGTTGGTGTCCAAGAGGTGGCAGCAAGAACAGTTCAGGCCCTCACAGAAAGCTCGCAGCAAAGTGCAGATGCAGTCATCTCACTTGGCGCTCTGCCTTTGCTCGTCAGTATGCTGGCGTCAGGCCAGCTTGGCAAGCAAGAGCAGTCAGCATTAGCTTTGGTTAATCTTGCATTTAGCTCTGAGCAGAACAGAGCTAAGACTTTTGCAGCAGGTGCTGTGCCTGTGCTTGCTCAAAGTCTGAAGTCTGAATCGCCTGAGACACAAAAGGCTGCAGCACTGACGCTGGCAGCCCTGGCAGCAGATGGCGGCCAACAGATGAAAGCAGCCATCATTGCCACAGGAGCTTTGCATTGGCTGGGTGTCCTCATGGTGCCACAGTGCCCTGCCACACATGATGCAGCAGCATGTGTGCTGATGACTCTTGCAGATGGATCTCAGCAGAGCCAGGATGCAATCATATCAGCAGATGTTCTGCCTCTTCTTGTTGCCTTGTTGAGATCAGACAACTCTGTTGTCCAGGAAAGAGCAGCAACAGCAATCAGCCTCTTAGCTGGCTCTCAGGCAAACACAGACGCCATTGTTTCAGCAGGTGCTGTGCCTTTGCTGGTTGGTATGTTGAAGGCAGACAAGCTCAGTGTCCAGAATGATGCAGCAAAGGCATTTGTTGAACTTGCCAGCACCCGTTCTCTGCGGGATGCCATTGTTGCAGCTGGTGGTTTACCTGTACTTGTTGCCTTGCTAAGGTCAGCTCAGCCTACTGAGAAGCCGCGTACAACTGCCCGAACAGCCGTTGCTTTAGTTAACATTGCACTTGATTCTCAGCTCAACATGGATGCCATCATTGCAGAAGGAGCATTGCCAATATTTGCATCTCTGGCACTGGAACTGCCCGTACAGGCGCCAGCAGCCTATTTGAGCATGCGGCTCGCACAGCGCTCAGAGAACCAGAATGCTCTCATTGCTGCAGGACTGCTGCCTGCACTCGTTGGTTTGCTGCAATCTACCAATTCTGATGTACAGCACTTTGCAATAGAAGCTGTCGTAAATCTTGCAGCTGGCTTGCCATGCGTCAAAAATGCTGTCATTGCAGTAGGGTTCCTGCCTATTCTCAAGGGTTTGCTGAAGTCAAGCAATACTGATGTTCAAAAACAGTCAGCTCAAGCAATTAGATGGTTGACCATGGACATGTAGCAGAACTCATCACCAACTTTATTGGCCACCCCGCCAATTGGCTTTTATAGACAATGTTTGTTACAATCAGCTGGTTTGGAGCTGTTGTGCTCACATGCATGAAGTGACTTTAAACGCCTTGTATTTTGAGCCAGTCGCCTGGATAAGACCTTGTTATCTTTGCTGAAATCTAGGTCATTACCAATGGTTGGTCCTGGGAATACAGGTTATCAAAATAGTTTTTTTGTGTGTACAGCTCTATGTTTGTTTGTAGAGGATCTTCTATATACCCTGGTAATAGAAATCCTCAGATCCTCCGATTTGTCAAAAAGATGTTCTGTACTTCAAGTTGCATGCTGCGTACGGGCCTCACTTTTATGTGTGTTGGTCTGAGTCTTTACTTGTTTACCCTGTCATTGGAAACCCTCCTCTAGAGCTCAATGTTGAGCTAGCCTGTATCCTTTTTCAAGATGGATGTAGAGGGGTAAATTGACAATCAGGTACTGCACTAACTACCGGCTGATCAATTGGGCATATGAATTAGGAAAGCCTGCAATCAGTAGTTGTTTGGGGTTGACAGATAGGGTCTGATTTTGAAATTCAAAAACATTGCTTACTAAGCGGCCCTGTTTTGTAAGGCTTTGAATCACACACCCAAACCCTACTCCTTGATGTAATCTGACAAATCACAGTGTTCAGTGGTCTGGTAGGCAAGTATACATATTTGCATCCACGGGTGCATGCCAGCTCATCCCATGCTTGTGCCTGGTCAAATGTGCCTCTGACGCTGTTTTTTGTGTGTGCCAAGAATAAACAGCTGTGTTGTTGCTGAGAATGTCACCTGCTGCATGAGCAGGACATGTGGCCAGATCAGGTGGGTGGCAGACTCTGACGCTTGAGGTGGCATACAAATGCATCTCGTGGCAATGCATCTGGCCCCTTCCAAGACTGTTGAGCCTGCCTGCATCCTCACCTTGTCACCTCCATCGGTTTTTGCAGCACCAGCAATATCTCTGTGCAACATCGTGCATGAAAACATCTGTAGCATTGGCTTGCTAGGGCTGATGATGCATAGCAGTGATGCTGTGCCTGCTACAAGCTGACGTTACAAGTGCCACCATCTTCAAAGAACTGGCAACCAGCGACTGGCCCATTCAATGGCCGTATCAGCATGAGCTAAACAGTTGATGCACAACTCTTGGGTGGCATGTTTCGCACAATGCACAACAAGACATCTGGAGAGATGTGTTGACCTGCAGATCTGCTCATGTAGCATGCTTGTGACAATTCCAGCTACTAGAGGCTTTGTGCCCACTCCCAGCATGCTCAAGATGCTGATCCCTGCCAGGATGTACACAGCAACTGCAGCAGACTTTGACGCAAACCTGCGTGCAATCCATAGAAACATGTACTGGTTCAAGCTCAGAACACCATGCTTTGTTTGCCTTTTAAGCTGTACTGCACCTTGGGTAATGTTGCAGCTGCCAGCTGGACAGAAGCACCATGCACCAACAGTACACAGACATGCATCTTAGCTGCAATCGCTTATGCTCCAATGCTCCCCTGCAGACAATACGGTGATGCCATGTTCTACACTTGCTGTGCTAACCCAGCAACATCTTCATCTCTCACAACCTTGGTCCGCATTACAGCCTTTTCAAAGATGTCAGCAAGCGAGAAGCGGCTTTGCTTCCCATGATGGCTGTTGCCATCAAAGATGCTGTGGATGTCTGGTGAAGCTGCGTTTGCAATGCTGCTTGTGTCGCTGTCACTAGGTTGCTGACTAGGGTGCTGTTTGGACCGTTGACCCCTCTTCCAGTGTTCTGGTGAAGTCCCCACTAAAAGCCATTTAAGCCGCTGCCACCATTGGCTGTTGTCCGCCAATACATGCAGAACTTTACTATTGTGTGGCCTGCCCCTGGTGAATGGCAGAGGTGCCAGCAGCAGCAGCAGCAGCAGCAGCTTATTCTGTTGAGGGCTTCCACTCCTGTACTAACGGGTAATCAGAAGTACCTGTACCTGCTGACTGCTGGGCGCTGTCTGCAAGCTGGCTGGCACTTGATCAAGGTCTGGTGAGCCAAATTGCTTGCCGATCTGTCCCTTCAACTGCTGCAGCAGCGTGAAGGGTTTGCCTGACTGCAGCTGCTGTTTGCTCCTCAACAGGCATTTGAGAGTTGTCTGCAGGTTGCTTGCTCAGTGGCAGATGGCAGTGTGCCGGCTGTCATGCCCTTGCTGTTGATGGGGCCGTGTCATATGACCATCACATTCATCAACTTATGCAGCATGTGGCCTGCAGAATCATCTCCAGCTGTGGACTTCTATACAAGCACAGGTGTTCAAGGGCTGGCCATGACTGAGTATGCGATCTATTTCAGCAGCACATCTGTGCACATGCTTTCACGCTGATGTTTCAGAATGCACAGGTGCACAGGGTAGACACAATGCATCCATGAATGTTCACCAACTATCCAAGCCACTCTTGGTTTCGGAGCGCCTCTTACAATTTTGAAGCCAGTTACACGCACAGAATCCTTTGAGAAAGGCTGCATCACCTCATTGCTGACTTGCATCATGGTGTCGCAACCGTGGTATACAAGTGTGATACGTGCTGCCCTCGACGTTCAGGTTGCGCTCTGAAATGCTGTGGCTAAGACCTCCGCCTGGCCATCTTTGACTCGGCGCAAAGCTCACCAGTCGTTTCCGTTTACGTGCAGGAGCGAAGTGAGGAACGCAATGAGGAGTCTGATGAGGATGAGCTCCAAAGGTGCAGGCCTGATGGCTTCTTGGTATGGTTTCAGGTGGAGACCGCAGGTCGGTCCATCTCTGCTTCAGCAAAGCACAACACACAACACAGACTGTCTGTCAAGCCGATATTTAATTTTTGTCATCACCACTCTGTCGGGGTATTGACTCTGATACCTCTTTCAAAGCATCGATTGTAGCGTTTGTGCTGCAGAGCAAGGCCTTGTGGCTCTGCCAGTAATCTCAAGATGCGCTCAGGTAGCTTCTGCAGCCTCAATGACGCCATTGTGCTCGCATTAACAAGGATACCCTGCACAATGCCTTTGACTGCAGGGATTGAGTGGCAGAGGCGAGCTGCAGGTGTTAGTGACAGCCAACAAAGCAGGCTGCTCTGTGCTTCAAGGCTTGCTTCCAGAGCAGGTCAGTTTTCATATACAGTGGCTGACAAAACTGCCCAGTGCTGATTATATGCATACACAGGGCTGTTGAAGGGCTGTCCTTGGCATGCTGATCTTGGTACCGTACAGGTGAAATTGCTGGAGACCCTTCCAGGCTTTGTCCCCGCCATAAAGACCTTCCTGGCACAATGGCAGCCCAATGTAGCACTTTTCATGGTCAGTACTAGCTCGCCCATTGCTTAGGCCCACTGTTTAGGCCCTGTCTCCTTGCCAAAGGCGTCAACTTCAAATGTGTTCATGCTTGTCAGACACTTGGGAACTGCACGTACACAAGCAGAGTTTGGTCATATAAGAAAGGCCACATAATGCTGCCAGACTCGTACTTGCATGAGTATCTTGGGATTTAGGCTTGACTTCAACACTTGGCAACTGGCCAATTGCATTGCCTACTGCTGAGCAAAGCAGATACTTGACAGCAAGCCTGCCTTGATCACCTGGCGTATCACACCACACAAATGGTGGCCAGCCCTGCAGCCAGTCCTGGTCACCCATGTGCAGCAACAGCAGCAGCAGCAGCAGCAGCAGCAGCAGCAGCAGCAGCAGCAGCAGCAGCAGCAGTTTGGCTGTCTGATCTTTACAGAATATGCAGCCTGTAAGTCTGTTGTCCGTTAAGTCGCTGGCCATCAGGTGCAAAGAGGCTTACGTGTTGCAATGGCAGCCAGCTCAGCCAGCCCCTTTGTCATTCAACAGCCCTTCATGCAGCTCAACAGGCAATCAATAACCCCAGCTATGCAGAAGTTGCCCACGCAACCAGTGCCATTACATCAAGCAGCTAGCAAACATGTTTGTTCAAGCCAACAGCAGCCTGGCCAGCTCTGACACCTATCTTTCTGCCAAATTCAGCCTGTGCAGCCAGGAGCTCCAAAGCAATGCCTGTGCAGTCAAGGGGCTTGTACCTGCTTTGTACATGACGTGTTGTGTTGGCTGCTGTTCACGGTGAACACAGCTGTGAGGCATGGGGGTGCACTGTAGTCTGATCTCATCCCAGCCATGCAGGATCCAGAGCTGCAGCCTGCTGTGCTGAATGCCTGCTGTGAGCGAGGCATATGGCTGGCTTGGCTGGATGCAAGGATGCCTGTCCCCCAGTTTTTGCGGCACCAAGGCAAACAGCAAGCCAGGGCAAATGTCAACAAGCTGCTGTGCATGTTTGATCTCATTTTGCCAGAGACTGATGTGGTAAATCTCTCACTGTGACCTGCATAAGTCATTGCACAAGTCTCTGTGTCCCTGTCACATGCTTGGTTGCTGGTGCAAGACAGCTTTGTAGTTGTGAGAGCAAGTCTGAGCCTGGCTATCTGCTGCTTGTCTGCTATAATGCTGACTGCTGATCTTGTTCCTTCACTTCTCATGCTGTTTGCCCACCAAAATAGCATGCATAGTGGCTGGCTGTCCTTCTCACACCTGAATGCAAAGCACGCCTTCACACCAAGCTCAACACAACCAAGCTTTGGAGCCATCACCCAGATCTGCACTTCATAAAACAGTGATGGCTGCGAACTACAAACGCTCAGCTTCCTCCTCCTGATCCTGTGCGTCCCCCACATTCTGAAACAAACTGTGCCTCCCAGGATGTGGCCAGGTTGTTGATGCTGGGAGGGGCACTAGCTCAGATGCCAGCTTGGTATGTGGAGCTCAGCTATGCACAGGCCCTGGAAGCTTGTGCTCTGCTGGCACGTCAACCCCTCAGCGCAACCTGCCGCCTCCTGCAAGAAGGTGCGTGCACCCTTGCACCTGTTTTTCACATGTGCCACCTTTGTAGACCTGCCTTCAGTCTGCACTCCGGTTTGTTGCATGCAAACGTTGCTGTTGTGCATGATCAGCGTGAGCTGACTATGCGGGCATGTCGACTGTTGTTGCAGATGCACAACTGGCTGCATGAAGGCAGAACTCCTTTTAACTAGTCACCTGAAATACCATTCAATCCCTGCTGTTTCCTGGCTGTCAATGATGTGGTTGTTCAGCCCTTCTTCAGTGCTTCTGCTGCAGCCTGTGAAGTGTTGCTGTGTGAATGCAGCAAAAGCTGAAAGAACAGTCTGGTTGGCTGCCAATGTGTCAACAGACGAGGTGGCAGCCAGCCTGCTGGAGCTGCATGGGGCTTTCCGGGCCAGGTTCTCCAACCTCTTGACTGTCATAGGCCCCAAGGATGTTACACAAGCTTCGCAGGCTGCTGCCCAGCTCACAGCTCAAGGCCTGAAAGTCACTCTGTGGTCTGACATTTCTCAGGTCAGTCTGCATTTGTTGTCACGTGTACCATACTTGAACAGCCGTGCTTTGGTTCATCATTTGCTGCTGATGTAAAGGCAGCTCATGGAGCATCCTGAGTCATGGGAGGATGTGCATGATCTGCAGATTAGGCTACATGACCAAATATGGCACTTGCGATCATTGTGACTGGCACACAATGTCAGCAAGTGGCATACTTGGTCACATAGCCTCATCTGCAGATCATGCAAATCCTCTCACGAAGCGCTGCTTCCACTTCTTTGACAGCACCATGAAGTTGGCTGCCCTATACAACTTGGTGCTGTGGATGTGAGATGCATCTGACAGCACTGCGTGCACAGGAGAGGCAAGGCTTGGAGGGCATAGAGGTAGTGGTGGTGGACGTGGCAGGTCTGTTGCCTCAGCTGTACCAGATACTGGAGGTGGTCTTCATGGGAGACTCAATGGCAGAAGATGCAAAGTAGGACAATAACTTCAACACGCTTCACCAAATCACCAGTGCTGTCATCATATCTGCTGCTGCTGTCTTGTTGCAGCTGGTGCTGCTGCTGCTACTGTTCCTACTGCTGCAGTGCCTGCATTGCTGTTGCTGCTGGCCCCTGCCGCAGCTTGTGCTTGCCATTTCTGTCCACATGCTTCCTCTTCTTCACGCTTTTTCCAGAAGGTGCTTGCACCCTGGACATCTAAATGTTGCATGTCAACTTGCTGCACAACTTTGGCCCTGCACATCACACATCACACAGCCAGCAGACACTGCATGAGTCAGCAGCATCTCTTGCGCCTGGCACGTGCTGATGACTTATGTCAGCAGACTGGGCTGCTGCTCATCATAAGGTGGCAGTCACATTGTGTGTTACAGAGGGGCTGTGGGTGCAGGGGCAGCAGGCTGCATGAGGTAGCAGCAGCAGGCTGTGCAGTTGTGACTGGCAGCTGCAGTGCCGTCTTTCTGGAAGCCTATGATCTCAACCAGGCAGCTGTCAGGGCAGCTGAGGAGTGGGACTTGAGCGCTGAGTCACCCATGTCTACTAGCCCTAGCCAGGAGGATCAGCGCTGTCCAAACCCTACTCCCAGACGGGCTGCAGGGTAGGGTATTGATCTGCTGCCACTGCTGCTGTTCTAGCCTGTAGTCTGCATGATTGCAGATATATCAATGTCCATTCTGTTCGTGACTGAGCACCATTTGTATTGGCGCAGCAGCAGGACTACATCTGATGACCCTGTTGCAGCACTCAAGGCTGGTCATCCAGCTGCTGCTATTGCTGCAGACATCAAGGATTGCCTGCTGCTCTGTAGGCAAAGACTTGTACTACTGCAGTTGCAGCAGCAACTCATGCACATGTATGCCCGTATGCCACAACAGGAAACGTAACACAGTGCTTGGTTGTTGCATTCCGTGTCAGCCTGGCATGAAACTATGTTGACTGCTGTGCAGGCCTCCTGAGTATGGCTTTGCTTCAGACTCAGGCAGCAGCAGCCTCCCTAGGATCCGCACAGTACCAGAAGAAGAAGTCATCGCGGACGCTGACTTGCCCTCTTCTTTGACTGATGAGAACTCTCAGCCTCAGCAGAGTACGACAGCCCCAGCGTCACTGTCCCAGAACTGGCGGTTCTCTCCCATCAACAGCCCATCTGGCGCCTCCAACGAGGCTGGTAGGAGTGTTGGTGGTGGTGGGTGGCGGCGCACCACCTCTCTACGCAGAACCGGGTCTGCAGAGAACGCAAGCAGCCTGATGCCTGAAAGGTGAGGATCCATTTTTTGGGGTTGAGGTCGGGTTGTCCTTCATCCAAGAGCCATGGCAAAAGCAAAATCTGTTTACCTGATCGCCATTGCTTTCGCCTTTCCAATACTGTGTTGCGTTTCTGGTATCCCTGATCTGCATCCATTCCATGCATGTGACTATTGATATTGAACATGACTGCCATCATGCTTCTGACAGCAGTCCTGTGCATTATCATTACATTATCTGCCTGAATCAACGATCATCATTGGGGTATGCAGATGTGCATGCAGCAGCAACATTTGTTGGTTAAGGCGACTTGCCCCACCTCATGTGACGGTAGTAAGAGAGATGTTGCTGTCACGTGGCTTTGCATCTGTTTGTCCTGATTGCTGCTTCCTTGTGTCCCACACCATGCTGTTTCCGACCAGCACATTTTGCAAAGCTGCCACAGCCTGTCACAGCCCTCTAGCTGCACATCTTACAAAACAAGGTCAATGTCAGCAACGCATGCAGACACATGTTATCAGACATTAGATGGATGGCATGCAGGAGCATAGGGGGTCTGGAGAGGGTACCCCTCAGTGTACTGCTGCGCCGCACAGGCAGCAGTGTCTCCAACAATGGCAGGGTGAGTGATGACGCCACCCCCACCCCCAGTGGGCCCTCCCAAGGCACCACTTCCCTCTTCACAGCCAGATGGCCCACAGTGCGCAGGTGGGCTTCACATGCTTCACCTCTTACCTCATGTACCGTTTCACGTATGGTGTCTCTGCACACGTGTAATTTGCAAGGTTGATGTTCATGACAGTGATTGGTTTGGCATTGCAAGGTCTCATCTGCACCCAGTTGGATAAATACTGCGTGATCTAGGCGCCTTTTTGTACCTGCTGTCTCTCCTTGGCACTGAGCAGAGGATAGGAACAGAAAGATTAGGGTCGTCAACAACTTTGTGAAGAAATCACTGCAGGTGACCGGGTGTATTGCTGCCACTGCACACCACCATATGTCATTGCACAAGATGGGCCCACTTTGTAACGTCAGACACGCACTGCCAGCTTGCTGAGCAACATGTAGACTGTCCCACTCCACCCTTTCTTGACAGCGCAGTGCACACAGCATGGCATGCACCTAACAAGCCCAGCTGGGTTTTCTGATACAAGAACCACTGCCACAGCCTCGCTTTTTTGCGCCATCAGCAGTGACCCACCTGTCCTGCTATACATGCTGTATCCTTGCATGTGACATTTATTGTACTATAATATATTGGGTATACAAAATATAACATATTACACACTGTATATGACATGCTGAGTGATTACACCTTGATGGGTGTGCAGGTATGAGGAGCAGTCTGTGATGCCAGTTTGGCAGCTGCCACAGCACCCACGAGGGCCATGCATCTGGCAAGTTCAGGAGGCTGAGGAGCTGAAGCAGGCCCTAGAGCTGCTGCTGGCTGAGCCTCTGCAGCGCCGCTCTCAGGGTCATGCAGCTGTGCAAGCCGCGGCCAAAATAGGCAACGGCATGCTGACTATAGCCTGGGAGGTGTTAGTCATCATGGTCTTGGAGCCTGCTTTGGCTGGCATGCAGACCAGGGCAATGTCACAGGCTGCAGCCTTGGTGAAGAAGGAACAGCCTATGATGGAGCTTCCAGCAGACGATGCCATGATACCCAGCATTCTTTCACCAAGTGCTGCTTGATGAATTTGAGTTGCTGACCAGCCTGGGGGCCTTGTGATCATGCAAGCATTGTGGGCTTGCAATGGGCGCCTTTGATTTGTGTGAAGGCATGCAATCAAGGGCTGGCAGCTCAGATCGATGCTTGTTTTGTATTTGCTTTGTTCTTTGACAACCAGCGAGCTCGGCTGTTGCCTGCAGCTGTGCCGCTGTAATATTGAGACTTTGTCAGCCATAGCTTGCTAGTGCTTCCGTTTGTGCTAATGCCTGCTTGCAATGTGCACTTCTGGCCGCATGTGGCAAGGCGTACAATTTGCATATGCACTGCCATAAAGCTTGTCCTGGTGAGCTTTGCCAGAGTTGCAGTCACGGAGGTGTGCACTTCACAGCTTGAACAGCTGTCAGTGCATGCCAGATCTCACAACCAATTCACTTGCAACACCTCTACCGGGCTTAATGTGAGGTGCTCTGAACGTCACTCACACTATGAGGGAGAAAATACTAGCTAGCCAAAATGGTGCAAGCAAAGGTACCATTGCTTGGTCTAGCCAAGCTTGAAGGACAGCTTAGTGCGGGCACCATGCTTGCCAAGAATTTTGGCTTGGTCCTTCTTCCGTTTCTGCTCTTCCTTCTTCCTCCTGCAGACACTCAACTGACTGAGTACTGCCGGAAGTGACCAAACCATCTTGCATGCTGTTTTCAATAGCAGAAATACGAAGCACATAATTAGCCAGTTTAATCATAGTGCACAAAACATCTCAGAAACTCAGCTGCGGTGTGCATCAGACGTGATGTCACTGCAAGCAGGGTTTCTTACTTTTCTTGCTCCTCTTGAGCTTTCTGTTGCAGTTCCAGGAAGCGTTGCTCTGCTGACTGCTGCTCTGCTGCCTCAGCTTGCCGCCGAGCCTCATCTGCCTGCACCAAAGTGCCACTCTGTTTTGTATTGCTCAGACGCTTGGCAACAACTGTCAATGCTAATACAAGCAGAACTTGCACAGCAGCAACTGTCAATGCTAATACAAGCAGAACTTGCACAGCACCCTAACCACCTGACAATATCACAACACAAGCAATTGCTACAACCAGATACACTGCCTGTCTTACACCTGCCATTGTCAGCAGTTGTGACCATGCTGCTGATGCTGGGACGGTATCATGGACTGGGGAGGATGCGGGGGGGG
>JAABUP010000760.1_pt1 | contig 69520 bp, 67 predicted proteins | sample 5559201 | NCBI WGS metagenome assembly JAABUP01 (sample SAMN10711887, study PRJNA513373) | rock metagenome | isolation source: Antarctica rocks | place: Antarctica | reverse complement strand
GGCTCGCCGGAGCGCTCAACATCGCCGCCGCCCGACGCGCAGCCGCCCTCAAACCGGCCACCATCCTGCGGCTACTCCGCCGACCCCCAAAACCGGACAAACCTCCGATGTGACGGAGCCCTGGGGGGGGGCTCATTGCGCCTTTTCCACCCGACCACAGAGCGTGACGTGACCCTGTAGGGCACGGCGTGATGATGCCAGTCATTCAGCTCCTGGGCTAAAGGTGCAGGAGGTTCCGGGGCCCGGCCCGACCCCAGGTGGGGGTCAAACCATTTTTAGGTCATCCACTCTGTCCCCAGGCGTCAGACCTTGCGCTTACTCTCCTTACGACTACTTCGTGACTGCGACGGGAGATTCGAAGGGGCGGTGGCGAGGGGGAAGGCCCGCCGTTCGATGCCTGCCCAACTGCTGGAGGTGACACGACATGCGCACGGAGACTGACCTTGACTATCTAAAAGCAGAACAAGACCGGGCGTTTCGGCACAAGCAGGATGCCTGGCAAGCCCAAGACCACACTTGGCACAACCGCCGGGTTGCGCGCGACTCGATGGACCGAGCGCACCACGCGAAACAGGACGCATATCAAGACCAGCAGCAAGCATGGGAGGAACTTCAGCGGCTACGTGAACGTAACGGCTCCCGCATCAATCACCTAAATGGTCAACAAGAAACAACCTACCAAAACATGAAAGATGCATTCGAAAGAGCGTCCGCCGCCTATGAAGCTCGTGATGGCGTGTCGGCCCGGACGTACGCCGACGAAGGTCACCGCTACAAAGCGGAAACTCAGGAAGTGGTGTCAGAACGGCGCATGCTTATCCAGGAGATCCGCGACACTAGGGCCAATCACGAAGCCATCCGGCCGACCTTTCAACGAGCCAAGGTTGAGTTCGAGTGCGCAAGAGACGAGCACAGTCGAACTAGGTCCGAGCACGACCGGGCACGAGCCGAGTTCGAGCGCGCGAAGTCTGATTTCGACGAGGCCACGAGCGCTCTCCAAGCTCATCAAGCAGCCGTCCGGGCTCAACGCAAGGACGACAAGCGTTCACTTGCTCAGCGTGCCGGTATTCCATTTCAGTATCTCGACGATGTTTACGTCTCCATCGATACTGAGGGCAACGTCAACATCTACTTTGGCGGCCTTGGTAGCCCGGAGGGCCCCGGTCACGGTCACTACGTTATGGACCGGGACGGGAACCTGGTGTACGCCCGTGATCCACTGAGTGATCACGGCTCGCACAACTTCACGGATTACGAGGAGCGCCAACACCAAAGGCACAGCAGCTGGGAGCCGCGCGGTTCCCAGCCACCGGACGTTGGCGTTATCTCTGGCACCGAGCTTGTAGTCTCGTTCAAGACCGGGGGTGCCACAGGTGACCAGACCTTGATTGCCGACGGCGACTACTCGGACGACCGGGAGGGCTTCGACGAGCGGCATAACCATTATGGTTCGGCACGTGAGGGTGGCTGGATCGACCAGGACCGAGGCTACTACACCGGCCCAGAACATTAAGAAGCGCACCGTCAGTAGACTCCTACTCTACAAGCGGTGATATAGTAAACGTAGGCATATGAACAACCAGCCTGTAAACACCAGATCCGAAGCGAAAAACCTCAACCTCGAGATCGCGCTGGTAAAGATCGCTCGCGCCCTGTACGACTTTGTGTCGTCGCAGGAGAGTTCAGAAGCGATCGTAAGCGTTGATCGACTGCTTGCTGAGCTTCAGAGTCGAGCGAATGATTACGTCAACGCAGTTGGGGGTCTGCACCCAGACTTAGGCCTAGAACTGCGGGAGTGGGCGACCTTGAAGGCCGAGCTGCTTGCTCCAGACCACGATCAACAGGTGCAGAGCGTCAAGAGTGGTCTGACGCCTGAATCTGTCGCCTTTTACGGTAGCGTGACGGAGGCAATTATTGTCGGACTTGAAGATGGCTTGAGTTCCTAGACATAGCCGGTTGGGAACCCCCCCCCGGCTGATTGGACTTCGCGAGAGGCCGTCGGTGTCGGATTACGCATTGTCACAACCCACGCTGCCCGCCAGGGGCCGGACTGGCTCGGCTCGCAGGCACCCAACCACCAGGGCCATGCAGTCGACCGGGTTGGGCTGGGCCGGGGCGGAGCGCTTCCTGGTTCGCGCCTTCATCCTGTTGCGGTCGGTACAGCTGGCCCAGGCACTCCTCGTGCTCATGCTCAACCACGCGCAGTACGACCACTACCCGCTGGTCGTGGCGCTGTTCGGACTGCAGGCCGGCTGGAGCGTGGTCCTCCTCGGGCGCGCCCGGCGCCTGGGCTCCTACACGCAGGCCGCCTGGTGCTGGAGCGACCTCCTGCTAACGGCGGCCTCCGTCTTCACCGTGGCGTCGCTCGCCCGCGGCGGCGGACCCGAGACCTGGACGAACTGGATGTTCGCCGTCGGCACGAGCACAGTGATGGCTGCCGCCGTCGCCCTGCCTGGCGTTCAGGTCGTGCTTGGTGCCGCCGTGGTGGTGGCCGCGCACCTGGTCGGGGCGCTACCCGCGCTCAGAAGCGGACAGGCATCAAGCAGCAACGCCACCGGCAACAGCCTCTCCTACATCGGCTTCGCCGTCATCGCCCTCGTCCTGGCCCGACAGCTACGTCGGACCGGGGCCTCAATCGATACGGCCACCGAGCGCGCCGTCGCGGCCGAGAGCGCCGCCGCGACCGAGCGAGCGCGACGGCGCGAGTACCAGCGCCTGCACGACGGGGCGCTCGCCACCCTGACCCTGATCGGAGCGGGCACCCTTGACCCATCGCTCGCTCCCGTGCGGGAGCGGGCGGCACGCGACGCCCTGGCGCTGCGCGAGATGCTCGAAGGCCTGGACGCCGGGCTGCCCCTCCGCACACAACTCCCTGAGGTGCTGTCGGAACTTGTCGAGAGGCGCCGCGCCGAGGGCATGACCATCACCTACCTGGCGGACGGCCTGCCGGCCCAGCTGCCGGTGGAGATCGTTGCCGCGTTCAGCTCCGCCGTCGGGGAGGCCTTGACCAACGTTGCCAAGCACGCATCTGTCCCCGCCGCTTGGGTCACGGCCCTGGGCGATGGGCAATCCGTTAGCGTGACCGTCTTCGACCGCGGGCCCGGCTTCGACCGCGCGGCCGTCGCGGCCAACCGCGGCCTGAGCCGGTCGGTGGAAGCACCGCTGCGCGCGGCCGGAGGCAGCGCCCGCATCGAGAGCGGGCCGGACCTGGGAACACTCGTGACGCTGGCGTGGCCGCGGTGATCCGCGTCGACCTGATCGACGACGACCGTCTGCTCGCCGAGGCCCTGGAGACCTGGACCCGCCACCGCGACGATCTCGCTCTTGCTAGCTACAGCCCGACCTTCGCTGACTTCTCATTCCAGGCCACCGGCGATGTCGTCGTCCTTGACCTCCGGCTCCAGGACGGCACCGATCCCGTGACCAACGTCGGCACGCTGGTAGCCGCCGGGCGCCGCGTCCTGGTGGTGTCGACCGCGCGCGAGCAGGAGCAGGTCGCGGCCACCTTCGAGGCCGGCGCCGACGGCTACCTAACCAAAGACGCGGGCCTTGAGGCGCTGGCCCACGCCGTTACCGAGGTCGCCGCCGGCCGCTCGGTCTACTCCCGGGAGCTGGTCTTCGCTTGGCTACGCGACAAGCGACCCGGCCGCCCGCAGCTGAGCCAACAGGAGGAGACCGTGCTGATGGCCTACGTCTCCGGCCTGACGCTCGATGCCGCCGCTCGCCGAGCCGGCGTCCAGCCCGGCACCGCCAAGGGCTACCTCGACCGCGCTAAGGCTAAGTACCGCGCCTTGGGGCGCAAAGCCGACACGAAGCTTGATCTGGCCGACCGGGTGCGGGAGGACCGGCGTCGCGACTAGCAAGTCACGTGTTGAGCAGTCAAGCGCCTCCCGTCTCACCTCGATCGCCTTCGCTCCGATCGTGTAAGCGGCCTTCGTCAACTCGATCCTGCTGCGCAACATCATCGACGTCTGCGCGATACGACTCCTGGCGCTCCTCGGCGGCAGCATCTTCGGTCGAGACGTCTGCGTGCGCGAGAGCGTCGTCCTCTTGTGGCGCCTCAGGCTCTCCGCTCTCGGACGAGCTGCCAAAGATTCCGCTTGCCATAGTGACCTACTCTCACCTGCAGAGCTGCCGGGGTTGATTGCATCATCGGGAGGATTGCCGGGTGCTGTATAATACTCGCAAGCTACCTACGCTCGTCTAAGAGTAGGACGCCATCTAATTAACGCTGGAAATGTGGGCTCGTATCTCACTCTGGTAGCTGCAATCGTTATTTTATGCGTCCCGATGACCAGAGGTAACTACTTGACGGTGATCGCGAACGTCACCTTGACTGGCTTGCCGGCCGTGTCGGCGCCGATGACGACGATCTTGGCCTTGCCGAGGACATTGTCAGGCACGAAGCTGAAGCGGGTGGTTCCGTACTTATTGACGGTGGCCTGACCTTTCTTGGTCGAGACCGTCTTGCCGCCCGCGACGCGCTCCTCGAAGACCTTGACGGCCCGTCCGGGGCGGAGATTGCGGGAGGTGACGCCGATGTGGCCGGAACGGCGGACCGACGTGCTGTCGGCTGCGACCTTGGCGACAGCGAACCGGGACGCCGAGGCCGTGGGACTGGGCGTTGCGGTCGGGTTGGGCGAAGCAGTCGGCGGCGTCGAGGTAGGCGCCGGCGTCATGGGAGCAGGCGTAGTTGGCGACGGGTCCGGCTGGGTCGCCGGGATGTCGGTGGCCGTCACCGTCAGCGACCTAATGCCGGTGGCAGCGTCGGCCGTGTGACGGTTGCCCTTGGGGTTGGTGTCAACGTAGGTCGTCCCGTTCTTGTCGACTCCGTCTGCCCGGCAGATCATGACGGTCTGGGCGTTGGGGTTCCACATCACCTTCGAGATGACGTTGGGATACTCGGAGGTGTCGTTGGCGAAGAAAGCGATCTTGTCGCTGTTTCCGGTCGAGAAGCCCTGGTCATCCAGTACAGCTCGGTACATCGGGCTGGCGCACGGGTCGCTGCCAGCCGAGGCCGGCGAGGCAGCCGCGAAGACGAAGCCGGTGAGGGCCAGGCCGGTCGCGGCGGTGGTGGCGAGGAGCGCCCTGAACTTGGTGCGGGTGGCCGTCATGGCTCCTGTTCTAGAGCGGAGCGAGCACCGCATGGTGTGCGTCCGCCGCATTCGGGCCTGAACTGACGGTAGCGATGACCCCAGTTGGGGGCCGAGACACGTCAAACGGGATGTTGTTCGTCTGTTTTGGAAACAGTAAGAGCCGCTAGCGAAGGTCGGTGGCAAGTAGGCAGAGAGCCTCGGTAAGAAAGGTCGGTACATTCAACCGGCAGTCGGTGTCCCCCTTCTGCAGCCCGTCGTTGGTGGCCTTCATCTCCCAGGAGCCGCGCACGGCCCGCGCTCCGGGTCGGAGGGGCGTGAGGCCCAAGAGCAGGTAGTTGGTAGTTCGTCATGACCACCCTCCCCATGCCTCGGAAGGCGGCGCAGCCCACCCCTGATTGCGAAAACCCCAATGAAAAGCGCCCGTCGCAAGGGCGACGAGCGCACGCATCCGCGCTTCTTGGCTAAGTAAGTTGACGCCGAGACGCCCAGCGAAACCAGCTTGGGTCGAGTAGCCGGGACTGCCGCGGCCAGACCCGGCGGAACGATTGCTCTTGGTCGTCATGATCCCGGTAGGTGTAGCAGTCAGAGTCCTCGGCATACCGAGCGAGTATGACGATGGCCGTCTGGAGAGCGGTGAGGTAGTCCGCAGACACCCATTCCTTCCCGGCGCCTAGCAACCAGGACTCGATGCAGCCGACGAGACTGACGTCCTCGTCTTGCTCTTGTATCACATCATTCAGCCAGGTTAGGAAGTGATCAGCGGTACTTTCAGCCCAGTATGTCATGCCATTGCCTCCTATCCGAAAGGGCAATAGCTAGACTTTAGATCTAACGGCTATCGGGTAGCAAGCCTAACCATCATGATCGTCGGCGCGCAGGCGGGACAAGTCGTAGGCATTGCGGTCGGCGTTCAGGTAGTAATCGCCGATGATGTTGTGTTCGGCGCTTACGATCGACGGAGGCAGGTGGTACCACTTGGCCATCCGATACCACTCCCGTTCGACCGCCACTGCGAATGCCTCGGTTGCGTGAACGAACTGGTGCGGCTCGCACGTCCTGAGCCGCGGGCGCCGGGGGTTACAGGTGCACAGCGCAGTCCACTTGGCTAGCCCATTGACGAGTGGTTGCAGTCGCCGAGTTCGACGTAGCTCCGCGAGGAAGGGAACCTCCTCTCCACGCTCGGCGCGGGCCAGGCTGAGGCGCAGCAGCGAGGTCTCGATCTCGCTGACGGGGAGAAGGAGTCTGGACTGGGACTCATGAGCGACAAGTTCGGCCTCGGCGTCCGGGGTACTCGCGACCCAGTTGCCACCCCGAACTCGCACAAAGTCCTCCAGCTCCGCGAGCCACCACGCGAAGTGCCAGAGCGCAGCCAGTAAGAGATCCCGGGGTTGGTCGCTTCGGTCCCGTGCCTGGCGAATGAGGAAGGCTTCGATGTCCGCGCCGGTCGCGGCCAGGGGCGTGAAGATGCGGTAGTAGTAGGTGAACTGCTCCGTCACAAAACGGGCGGTCTCTTGAGCACCGGGGCCGGCCTCGAGAACCTTGCGCCACGCCGCTCGGGCCCTCGCGACCGCAAGTTGCTCCAGGATGAAGTCGGCAAGCGGGACGTAGAGCGATCGCTCCTGCTCAGCTAGCGCCGGCGCGTCGCTTATGTGTTCATCGACAGCCAACTGCCGCATCCGCGCGCCGTGGGAGCTCTGCTCGCGCCCCTCCCAGTTCAGACCGGCTCGCAGCCGTCGTTGCGAGGCTCCGCTCATGCTCGCCAGCGCGTCCGCTAACAGCTCCCTCGCTCGCGGGACGAGACCCTTGACCCCTTCCTCCTCCAGCGTGAGCACCGACTCCGCCACCGTGAGGAGAGCGGGCGCGAACCGCGCATAGCGAGACTCGTCGCCCAGCCCATCGCGCTGGGAGAGCTGCTGCAGCTGCCGCGCGAGCAGGTCGCGGTCAGGCAACGGCGGATGGCTCACCTGGCCTCCTAATCGATCATGAAACGGGCCCCATTTTGCACCTACAGACTTCGTCGCCGACGTCTGTCAAGTTAGCGGTGGCTCGGAGCACCGGCAGCCGAGCGGGAGGAGGAGCAACGAGTATCGCGGACACGCATACCTCCGGCGAGACCAACTGGGCGGTCATCCTTGCGCTCCTGTACGAAGCAACCGTCTCGCCGACAATCCCTGGCGCAACCGAATGGAGAATAGTAGATGACAGGCGACATCACCCACTGGCTCTCGGCGACCCCTGCCGAGCGGACACACGACCGCGCCATCGAGCGCGTGAACCACCAGGCCGACTTGGCCCAGACCAAGATCGCCGGCATAACGCGGGTCGCGCAGACCGCCATGGTCGGCGCGCTCTCGGTCTCGATGATGAAGAACGAGGCGGCCATGATCTCCCCGGTCGACGCCGGCAAGTTCGATCTTGTGGCGACGACGGCGGTCATGGCGATGGCGTCGCAGGTACAGCGCCTTGTCTAGCAGCAACATGACCGCCACCATCCTCGGCGGGTCGATCATCCTGATCGTGGTCCTCATGATCGTGGACTCCGTCATCGAGATGCTGCTCGATGATCGCCCGAACTCACCGCGCAACCGTCAGATGCGTGAGGCGCAGGCGAAGCTGCTGCGCGCCGAGGTCGAGAAGGCTGAGCGCGGCATCTACGAGATCACCGCGTGGGCCCACAACGAGATGGCCCGCACGCTGCTCGATCGCCGGCAGCAGGACCCTACCCGCCGGTCGTGAAGACCGTGCGGGACGGCGTGGCGGCCCTGATCGTCTTGATCGCACTCCTGACGCTCGCAGCCGTCACGCTCCGTCCTCTCCTTCCCCTCCTCATCGTGGTGATGGTGCTGGCAGCCATCTTCCACGTTGTCGGGCGAGGACGATAAAGACTGTTGCATTTGTTCGACAGTCTTCTAGAATAGGAAGCAAGAGGGGCCAGGACGAAGGTGTCTTGGCCCCTCTTGCTGTCTCAAGCTCGTGTTGCAATCCAGAGACGGCATCTAATTGGAGCCCTGATTATGCCTGTCCGTGTTCGCCTTATCCCTATCGCCAGACCGACGATCGACCTGGACCGCCTGGCGCGAGCGGCCCTGCTGCTGGCGCGGGAGCAGGCCGCGAAGGCCGCCCGCGCCGACGCTCCACCCGCGCCCGCCTCGGCAGCGGAGGTGCGCCGTGACGGCTGAGCTGCTCGCCCTCGTCGTGATTGGACTCCTGGTGATCAGCGCTGCCCTGGTTGCTCGCGGCCTCGACCAGCGGCGCCTGGACGCCACGCGCGACGTCTACGACCTGCGCTTCCCGCGCACCGTCCACGCCGACCAGGTCAGCGCCTTCCTCCAGTCGCTGGCGGGGCTGGCCACGCCGCGACTGGGACTACGGGGACGCGACACCGCCGTCCTTGAGGTCGTGGGTGACCGCGACGGCGTCCACCACCGTCTGCGTCTGCCGCACCACTCGGCCAGCTACTTCTTGTCCCAGCTGCGGGTGCAGATCCCGGGCGTCGCGGTCACGCCGCTCCCCGGCGGGACATCTCTGGCGGCCTCGGCCTTGACCCGGGAGTTGCGGCTGCCCGACACCGCCGCCGCCCTGGCCGCCGCCGATGGTGCGGCCATCAGTCGCACCTTCCTGTCCGCGGTCAGCGGCCTGGAGCACGGTGATCGCATCATCTGGCAAGTCGTGATCGGGGGCGGCGGCCCGACGTCACGCCAGCCCGGGGCGCTCGCCGCCTCATCGTGGACACGCGCGCTTGGTCTCGCCCTATCGAGGGGCACCGACGCTAGCGAGTCGGCTCCGCGCGGGCGAGCCCGCCGTCGCGCCCAGGACGGATTGCTTGGGATCACCCTGCGGCTGGGCGCAGAGGCAAGCACGCTCCAACGGCGACGGCGGCTGTTGGCACGGCTGCAGCAGGCTGCCGGCAGCGTCAGCGCGCCCGGGGCGCGTCTGCTCCCCCGTGCTCTGCCCAACGGACTGATCCGCCCGCGCCTGGCCCGGGGGGCCACGCCCGTGACCGAGCCGGTCGTCTTCGTCTCCACTTCTGAGCTGGTCGCGCTCGCCGCCTTGCCGATCGGAGCGCCGAACGTCCCCGGCCTGACGCTGGGCGGCAGCCCGCAGCTGCTGGCCGGCGCGGTCGTGCCGTCGACCGGGCGCATCCTCGGCGACACCACCGCGGGTCGCAAACGTCCGGTCGCCCAGCCGCTGGCCGGGGCGCTTGAGCACACGCTGATCACGGCGCCGACCGGATCAGGCAAGTCCTGGCTGGCCGCCAACCTGATCTTGGGCGACATCGCGGCGGGCCATGGCGCGCTCGTTCTTGATCCCAAGGGCTCGACCATTCGCCACGTCCTCCGGCGCCTGCCGGCCGCCGCGATCAGCCGCGTCATCCTGATCGACCCCAGCGACGAGGAGCGGCCGGTTCCGCTGCCGCTCCTGGCGGCCGAGCGCGGTACCACCGCTGAGCTGACCGCCGATGGCCTGATCGCACTGCTCCAGCACCGCTACTCCGACCTGGGACCCCGTTCGACTGACATTCTCAGTAGTTCGCTCTACGCGCTGGCCCGCGTTCCCGGCAGCTCCCTCTTCGACCTCTTGCCGTTGTGGTCGAACCCCGCCTTCCGAGCGCGAGTTGTTGCCGCTGTTGCCAGCGACCCCGTTCAAGCCTCGTTCTGGTCGTGGTTTGAGGGTCTCGGGGCGCCTGAGCGCAACTTCGTGCTGGCGGCACCGATGAACAAGATCCGCCCCCTCCTCGCACGTCCCGTCGTGCGCAACATTCTGGCCGCTCCTCGGGCCACCTTCTCGCTCGGCGAGGCGATGGCGAAGCGGCTCGTCGTCCTCGTCGCTCTCCCGGAGGGACAGCTGGGCGCCGACGCCGCCAGCCTGATCGGTCAGGTGCTACTGGCCCGAGCCTGGTCCGCGTTGCAACGCCGAACCTCAACCCAGCCCTTCATGATCACGGTTGATGAGGCCCCGCGCTTCGTCGACCTGGGCCTCGACCTGGCCGAGGTTCTCGCCCGGAGCCGCGAGTACGGCGTGGGCGTGACTTTGATCGGACAGTCTTTGCAGCAGTTCCCGCCGCTACTGCGTGAGGTGGCGCTCAACAGCGCCCGCAGCCAGCTTAGCTTCGGGACCTCAGCCGGCGACGCCCGGCGGCTGGCCGAGGAGTTCGGGCCGACCGTCACCGCGGACATGTTGATGAGCCTGGCCGCCTTCGAGGCCATCGCAGCGGTCTCGACGGGCGGCACGGTCACGCCGCCGTTCACCCTGCGCACCCGACCGCTCGCGCCGGCGGTGCCGGGCCGGGAGGCCGCGGTGCGTCAGGCCTCACGTGACCGCTACGGCGTGCCCCGGGCGGAGCTAGAGGCGGTCTTTACCCGGTCGACCGAGCCGCCGCCGGCGTCGGGACCGGTCGGACGGAGGACAACCAAGTGAGGGCGGCTACGTCTTTGACTGGGTGTCCGGCCGCTCGTCCGCTCGCCACGGGAGCGTTCGCGCGTTGCTGCAGGTCAGCGGGCAGAAGGAACTACGCAAGCGGCCCGACGTTCGGGCACCAGGAGTGTCCCCGATGAGCGCCGGGCGCATCTCCTCCGAGCGGCTTGAGCGGCTGGCCGCTGAGCTGAGCGACCGCGACCGTCAGGTGGTCGAACTGCTCGCCACGCTGCACCTGGCAAGCGGGCGGCAACTGCTCCGGGTGCTCTGGCCTGAGGCCAGCGAGTCCGCGGCTCGGGCGGCCCGCCGGGAGCTGGCCCGACTGACCCGCCAGCGCGTCGTCGCTCGTCTTGAGCGGCGAGTCGGGGGTCTCGGACGTGGCAGCGACGCCTACACCTACGCCCTGGACGTCGCCGGCCAGCGCCTCGTGGGCGGCAGTGGTGCCCGCCGTCCCCGGTTGCCCCGACCGGCCATGTGGGATCACGTCCTGGCGGGGGCGGAGGCGTACACCTGCCTGCACGAGGGGCTGCGCGGCAGCAGCGTCCGGCTGGTCACGTGGCAGGGCGAGCCCGCCTGTTGGCGGCGCTACCCCGGCCTCTACGCGCAACCGCAGGTGGTGAAGCCCGACGCCTACGTCCAACTGGCCAGCGACGGCTACCCGGCCGGCGACGGCTACCTGGACAGCGTCGTCCTGGAAATCGACACCGGCTCGCAGTCGTCCAGCGTGATCCGCGCCAAGTGCGAGGCCTACCGGCTGCTGCGCGCGAGCGGGACCGTGCAGATGGGCGAGGACGGCGTCTTCCCGCGGGTGGTGTTCCTCTGCCTGTCGACGGCGCGGCAGCAGTTCCTCGTCGACGTCCTCAGCCGGCTCGACCCCGACATCTGGCAACTCTTCGCCGTTGGGCAGGTCAGCGACGTCGTCCGCGTCCTCGCCCCCGAGGTGCTCGCATGAGGCGAGTGCTTTGTCGAGGGCCACCACCACCTAATCTTTCGGCCCCTCCCTCCTGGCCGCCGGGCGGCCGTTGTCCGTGACGCTTCGTCTACAGCGTCGCCGGCCGCCCTCACGGTCAGGAGCACTCGCTCATGTCCCCGTCTCACCCTCTTCCGCCTACCCCAACTCCCCGCGGCCTGGTGGCCGCCCAAGCGATCTTCGCGGGCCCCATCGACACCGGCGTTCGCGCCGTCACCGCCCGGGTGGCAGGGGCCGGTAACGAGGTGATTGCGCTGCGCCTCGGCTCGCTGCTCGTCTACATCGAGGACCGCGAGGCCCTCGACGCCCTGGGCGGCGTCCTGCGCCGCGCTGACGCTCTGGCCGACCGAGTCTTTGGACCGCCTGAGGACGCCTTCACGGCACTGGCACGACGTGAAGATCACTTCATCGCGCGACACGGCCGGCTACCAGCCGTTCAGTCGAGGTAACGACCGGACGCGCCAGCTGGGCGCCGCGCCGGTTACGGCCAGCCAGACCGCTCATTCCCGTCTCCCCTGGGCCCCGACGTCCAGGGGAGGCGATTCCCCTTCCTCATCGGGCCGCTGCGGCCGTCCTCGTGACTCACCTGGGAGTCGCCGGCCGCACCACACCCGAGGAGTCCCGCCATGGCAGGTCCCGACCACGACACGAAGATGGACGCGCTACTTGCACGCCTGGGCGAGTGCGCTCGCCTGCTCACGACCAGCGCCGGCTGGCAGCGCTGGCTCACCGTCGCGAGCCGCTTCCACCGCTACTCGCTCAACAACCAACTGTTGATCCTGGCGCAACGCCCGGACGCCACGCGCGTCGCCGGCTACCGGACCTGGCAGGGCCTCGGCCGGCAGGTCAAGCGCGGCGAGCGCGCCATCGCGATCTTCGCGCCCACCACCAGGCGCGTGCCGCGGGAAGACAGCGACGAGCCCAAGCGGGTCGTGGTGGGCTTCCGCGTCGCGCGCGTCTTCGACGTCACGCAGACCGAGGGCGAGCCACTGCCTGAGCTAGCCCTGCCCGAGGTAGGTGTTCCGAACGACAGCCTGCTCGGCCGCCTGATCGACCTTGCCGGCGCCGCCGGCCACCCGGTCCGGCTGGTCGAGGCCACAGGCCCCGGGGTCCGGGGCTGGTTCACCCCCGCCACCGGACGCATCTCCCTCGTCTCGACGTACTCGCGGGCGAGCCAGACACGCACACTGCTCCACGAACTGGCCCACTCCCGCGACCCACTCCTGGCGCAACACGACCGCGCCGAGAGCGAACTGGTCGCCGAGTCCAGCGCCTACATCATCGGGACCGGCCACTTCGGACTCGACATGGACGACGCATCCGCGCTGTACGTCGCCACGTGGAGCGGCGGCGACACCGACCGGCTCTACGAGCTGGCGTCCGAGGTGATGGCGACGGTGCGGCAGATGGAAAGGCTGTTCGAGCCCGAGACGGAGTTGCAGCCGTTGCCTTGACCACGCCCGCCGCCAACCATTACCAGACCTACGACTAATCTAGTTGTAGGTCTGTCTTCTCGTGTATCAGCACTTGTCCAACAGCTCGCGAGGACTGCCCAGAGTATCCACCTTGTAGACCGACCAGCGGTAGTACGACTGCGCCTACGTAGTAGTTGAACACGCAGAGAGCGAGTCATTCTGCACGGGGACCCTCAAAACAACGAGGGTCCCTTCCTATCAGCGCGGTTAGCTGATATGCGTCAAGGACCACCTAATCGTGTCCAACGCGGCCCCCGCACGTCCTGCGACTGCCTCCCACGCTGCAGTCCATGAGGTGGTGAGGTATGGAAGCTGGAGCCGAGCCATGCTCTTCACGCCGCGAGATGCGGCGCCCTGATGTTGGTGGCTTGCCCGGAGGGCGATAATGGCCTGCAAGTCTGCCAGCGCCTCGTCTACCGACGCGAAGACCTCGTCCGCCAGTCTGCCCTTCAGGTACCGCTTTAGCCATTGCAGAGCACCTTCCTGCTTAGCTCTTTCCAATGGTACGCGAAGGGTGCTAAGTACGTCCGATAGTGCCGAACAGCGGGATTCGAAGTCTTCGAAGTCGAGGCAGGGCTGAGCCAGTTTCGCACCTTGTGTAAAACTGCCTATCGAAAAGAGAGGCTCCGGTCCTACCTCCACTCGCCATACGGCGTTGACGTAGTCGAGCATCATTGGGAGCGTCAGGGGCGGAACGGGCGGTGCACTCACCGCGCCCTCGGGAATACCCACCATGCCCTCTAGCCTCTGGAGATACTCGTCCACTCCCCCAAGATCAGCAAAAGGCATCAAGCTTCGGCGACTGAGGTCCCATGTCCACGCCTCGGGCTCGCTATGGTTGAAACTTACGCCCGACCAGGTGGCGGGTTCACCCGACAACAAATAGCCCAGCGTGCGGGCGTTGGTAACGACGTGCCTACTGCTCACGACGCGCTCGGCCAAGTCAGAGCCAGCTATTTTTACCTCAACGACGCGGTCCGGCCGGGGCGTGACATCCCCTTGTAGTGTGATCGCGGTCTGTAGGGCCGCCAGGAAGGTGCCGATGAGCGCAGCGGCGCCGCGGTCCCCGCTCCGGGCGAGCCCGAGAACGCTCACGCGCATCTGGTCTTCGAGTTCGCTGCCTCCTCCCGCCCGGATCCGCTTGCAGGAGCTGTAATAGTGCTGCCAGGTTGGTAGCCTTAGCAGCACCTGATCGAGATCGAGGCCGTCTTGGGCCAGCGTGTGAGCGACGTATTGATAGATGGGCCAGTGGCCGTAGGTCAAGTACGCCTCGGTGATAACGGCACAGAGCCTCTGCTCATCCGGGGTCGGGGGATCAAGCAACGATGTCATGGGCTAGACGGTAGCGACCCGTACCGGGAAGCTAGTGATGTCGGCGTGGCTGACCGGCCACGTACGGTCAGCAATGCGGAACGGCTCTATCCAGCTCCGTAGACCCATTGCTCCCAAGCGGGTCACCGTTGGCGAAGGTGTTAGCTACCGCGTAATCACCGTCCCAGATGCCAGGGCTGAGGCGGCCTCCACCGCCGTGACGCCTGAGCTGAGGCCATGTCCGGGTTGCCGGCGGCGAGGACGGCGATGAGGTAATCGTCCGGCCAAGGCTCGTAACGTGCCCGATGCTGTTGACCTGCCAGTCACGCGGATGGCCGTGATTGGGTTTCCAGCCGTTCCTGAGCGCGACTAAACGCCGCCCGGGAGGCCGGCGGAGACACCCCAGTCCTGGGTGGGCACGACGTCGTGCATCAGGGACTCTCCGTAGTCGGTGGCCGAGCGGCGCAGGCCGGGCTGGTCTTGGCCGAGGTGGTGCAGCAGGGTGACCTGGTCCCGGGCGGTGGCGTCGTCAGACCCCGACGCGCGGACGCGCCTTGGGCTGCGGGAAGACCAACCCTCTGGCAAGATGCTGCCATGGGCGCAGAATCTCTCGCACACGTGTTCGATCCATGAGACACTGGATCTGTGGGAGGGGTCTTCGAGAGTTGCCGAGTTAGGAAGCTGCTCGATGCCTTCGTCTAAGCCTTCCCCAAAGTAGTGGCGCGATCCAGCCAGCAGGCCGTCGGGAAGGATTCCAGAAGTGACTACCGCAATCAAACAGCATCTACTCTACAGCAGCGGTGATCCGCAGGAGGTGCAGGAGTTGAACGAGGTCATCCAGAGATATCCCAACGTTCCCGTCTCATTCGTTCGTCAGGGGCCGTTACTCAAGGACTGGGAAGAGCTGCCCTTCCTTGATACGACCACCGGGGAGCATATCGTTGGACTCGACAGTATTAGCGACTACCTCTCACGTCAAGCCCGAGCGTAACTACTAGGCTCCGAGCCCTCGGGTTCGGGCCTTCGTCCTCTTTAGGTGATTGGGATAGCGTGGCTATGCGTGCGCTCCTATTTGGCACGACCGGTGTTGAAAAGGCAGCTGCTGCTGAGCAACTGCGCCGTTACGCGAGGACGCAGGACTCGCGCTGGGAGTTGCGGTACTGGGACTTCGAGCATGAGTTCATTCAGCCGACATTAGGCCGTGGGCGCCTCGCCGAACACTTTGATCAGAATGACCGTGCCGCACAGCGAAGCCGTTGGTTGACCGCCTGGAGAGAGCTCCTGCGTCGAGCCGACGAGGAAGGCCCCGAGGTCAACTTGCTCGTAGGCATGCACGCATCTCTCATCCGGCCTATTTATGGAGTTACATCCACTCTTGACCTTCGCGTGATTGGTGAGTTTGGTGCCACGCACATCGTCACGCTTATGGATGACATCTACTCGGTCTACCGACGCACTTCCAGCCGAGCTGGCCTACAGCGCCACGTTGGAGTGCCCTCCCTCACCAACTTACTGGAAGGGCGGCGAACGGAACTCCTCCTGGCAGACTTGGTTGCAGACCACTCGCCGAGGACGCCGACGAACTGGCTCGTCGCCGCGCGCCATCCGGCGCGTTTGCTATATAGACTTCTTGTAACTCCTCCCTCCCGGCTCAAGGCAATTTACTTGTCGTTCCCCATCTCGGAGCCGCGACGGATGGCGCGAGGAGTGATGCGGGGACCGAGCGGGCCCGTGGCCATTGTCCCGACACAGGAAGCGATTGACGAAGTTAATAGCTTCCTGTCTACCGTGACTCGTATTGAGCGAGAGGAGCCCCTCGCCGCCGTGTTCTGCCCTCTCACCATTGACGAGCTACCGTTCACTTCCCTGGAGAACTTTTACAAGGGCCCCCACGCGCTTGTCAGCGACCGCGAAGCCGGAGTTGACGCCCCGACCTACGTCGCCTTTGATCCTCCGAGCGAACGCTGGCGAGTAGAGGATTTCTATGGGGAGGACCTCCTGCTGGCTTCCGATCGCGACGGCCCTGAAGTCGAAGTGCCGGAGTTCGACATGAAGGAAGCGCGGGGGCAAATCCAATCCGATGTGGGGCGAAGAGATTATCGACTCGTCAAACAGGCTGATAGTCTCGTTGTCTTTAACCCGGTTATGAACGGACGAATGCCTCGTGGTGTGCACAATGAGATTGTTTATGCTTCCCGTCTTCACAAACCTGTCCAAGTCTTCCAGGATCGTAATTACGATCCTCTGGACATTACTCGTGCGGCTTACGAGCCGACGCCCGGTCAGATGGGAGCGGCACCCGACACTGATTGGGTGGTGTTGCACGCCACGCCCGAGTCAGCCTTCCGGGCCGCCGTTAATCTCTGATGTAGTAACGCGCGGTATCAGCAGGCAGGCCGTGAGGATGTCGGCCGCCCGCTCGGCCCGCTGGGCACTATCGAGCCGAACGAGGGTGGGGTAGAGGCGGTCGAGACTTACTACGAAGGCGCCTGAGGTGCGGTGTTGCAGAATCGCGACAGGTGCGCGATAATGACTAGGTAAGAGAAAGATGATGCAACCAGAGAACCAGATGGCCAAGGTCGCCGCGCAGTTGCGCAGGCTCCGCTTGGAACGAGGGCTCGGCCTGCGCGCCCTCGCCGCGCGAGCGGACCTGCACCCGTCGGTGCTATCCCGTCTTGAGAACGCTGAGCGCAGATCGGTCAAGCCTGAGACGCTTCGGCGCCTCGCGAACGCCCTGGAGGTCGACGTCGAGGAGCTGTACGCAACGGCCTACCTGCCGACCGTCAAGGCGTTGCCTGAGTTGCAAACGTATCTCCGCGCAAAGTACAACCTCCCCGCTCACGCAGCCAAGCAGGTGGACGAGTACGTCGAGGCCCTAAGGGACCGCTGGCAGCATGAGTCAACTAAGGAGGACCCGCGAAATGGAGGAGCGAGCACCTAGCATCTTGCGGCGGCTGCGTGAGCAGGTGCCCCTCCGTGCCCTGACGCCGGCCGAGTCACGACAGATCCTGGAGCGGCAAGCCACCCTGCTACTCAAGCTGGCAGAAGTACCCGGACCGGCCGTGCCGGTCGAGCAGGTGATCGGCGTGCTGCCGCGCACCGAGGTCAAACGGGCGCACGGGCTGCCCACCTCGGGACGGACGCAGTGGTCCGGTAGCCGCTGGGTCCTCCTGGTTGACGCCGATGAGCCGGGCGTGCGGCAGCGCTTTAGCCTGGCCCACGAACTCGCTCATGTCATCTACCACCCACTGGCCGCCGACGTCCTACCGGACCGCCGAGACCTGCCGGCTGAGGTGCGCCTGGAACGGGCCTGCGAATACTTCGCGGCGTGCCTGTTGATGCCGCGTTTGTGGATGAAGCGCGCCTACTTCCATGATGGTATCCAGGACATTCCCTCGCTGAGTCGTCTCTTCGGCGTCTCCTGGAGCGCGCTAGAGGTTCGCCTGGAGCAACTCGGCTTTGTTGAGCGCCCTCAAAAGATCGGGACCGCCGCGTGAAGACCGCCGTCATGTACATCCGGGTCTCGACCGTCAGCCAGGTGGAGACCGATTACGACCCCGAGGGCATCTCCATACCCTCGCAGCGCAAAGCCTGCCAACAGCGGGCTGAGCAGATGGGCGTGCGCATCATTGATGAGTATGTCGAGGCCGGTAAGAGTGCGACCACGATCACGAAGCGCCCCGTGTTCCAAGCGATGCTAGAGCGTTGCAAGACACTGCGTGACGTTGACTACGTCATCGTCTACAACCTGAGTCGGCTCAACCGCAACCGCGTCGATGACGCTAACACCCTCGTCGCCATGCGGGCAATCAAGGTCACGCTCATCTCGGCGCAGGAGAACATCGACGAGACGCCGGCCGGCCAGCTCATGCACGGGCTGCTGGCTGCCTTCAACGAGTACCGTTCGAACGCAGATGGCGCCGACATCCGCTACAAGATGGGACAGAAGGCCAAGAACGGCGGAACCATTGGTGCCGCCCCCCTTGGCTACCGCAACGTGCGCGATCAGTACGAGGGGCGAGAGGTCCGCACCGTTGCCGTCGACCAGGAGCGCGGCCCCTACGTCACGCAAGCTTTCGAGTTGTACGCGTCGGGTGATTATTCCTTCGAGCGTTTGAGACAGGTGCTTACCGACCGCGGGCTTCGCACGCCCGGTAGAGGCCGGAGCCCTGTCGGGCCGATCTCGACATCAAAGATTGGACAAATGCTGCGGGACCGCTACTACACCGGAGTCGTGATTTATCAAGACGAGCCGTTTCCGGGGCGGCACCCCGCGCTTATCAGTCAGTCGCTGTTCGACCGGGTGCAGAGCGTTCTAGACAGCCACGCATCGGCCGGCGTGCGCCATCGCACCCATCATCATGAGCTGAAGGGACTGCTCTGGTGTGCTTACTGCCACGCCGAGGGCCGCGAGAGCCGGATGATCTTGCAACGCACGGTCGGTCGGCACGGCGGGGTCTACAACTACTTCTTTTGTCGCGCTCGTCAAGAGAAGCTGTGCAGCACGCCCCACCTACCGGTAGCCCAAGTCGAGGAGTCCGTGAGGCGCCAGCTCGCGACGCTCGTTATGCCAACTGACTTCGCGAACCGCGTGCGTCAACTCTTGCAGACAGCGCTGGACTCCGATCAGTCACACGAGAAGCACATGCGCCGGCAGCTCAAGGAGCGCCTCTCGACGCTTGAGACACAGGAAAACAATCTCCTGGATCTGGCAGCCGGGGGGACCCTCGCGGCAAGCAAGATCCGCGCGCGCCTGCAGACCATCGCCGACGAGCGGGAGCGAATCGAAAAGGATTCAGACAAGGGCGCCGGCGATCTCCTCGTCGGGACCGAGGTCATCCGCGCGGCTCTTGACTTGATCGAGCACGTCGGGGAGGCATACCGCCAAGGCAGCCAGCCAGTCCGCCGAGACCTTGTTCAAGCCTTCTTCAGTCGTCTCTATGTCGACGGCGACGGGATCAACGAAGAACGACTGACGTCGCCGTACGACGAGATCTTGTACTTACGCCGTCGGCCGTCAGGTCCGGCAAGCCGCCCACCAAGGCGAGCGCGCGGCAGCCGTCGGGCCGTCGCTCGCGCTACTGACACCCCGGCAGGCCTACTAGAGGCCGCCTTCGCTGGCGGGGGTTCTAGTGAGACTGCCATGGTGGAGCTGAGGGGATTCGAACCCCTGACCCCCTCCATGCCATGGAGGTGCGCTACCAGCTGCGCCACAGCCCCCTGGGCGATGCGCAACCGCGCCGCCGGGACACCCGACTATAGCCGCCCGTCCCCGGCCACCGCTCCGCCCACGGCGAGCTCCCGGGCCGCTTCGCGGGCCAGCACGTCGCGGTCGACCCACGGGATCGCCGGACAATCTTTCCACAGCCGCTCGAGGGCGTAGAAGCTGCGTTCCTCCTGGTGCTGGACGTGCACCACGATGTCGATGAAGTCCAGCAGCACCCAACGCCCGTCCCGATCGCCCTCGCGGCGGACCGGCTTGGTGCCAAGACCGCGCAGCGCCTCCTCGACGGCGTCGACGATGGCGCGCACGACCCGGTCGTTGCCGCCGCTCACGATCACGAACGCGTCGGTGATCACGAGCTGGTCACTCACGTCGAGCAGCACGATGTCGGTCGCCAGCTTGTCGGCCGCAGCCTGGGCGGCGGCCTGGGCGAGCTCGACGGCCCGGGCGGTTGCAGTCATCGGATTCAGGCTACGGCGTCCAGCCAGCCCAGCGGCCAGCCGGCGTACGTCAGGGCTTGAAGTCGGCGCCGGTGATGACGACGACGTCGGCGACGTCCTGCGGCGCGGGGGCCACCTGCAGCGCGGACGCCGGCAGGCCGAGCGCGGCTGCCACCCGCTCGCCCTGCGTCCGCGACTGCGGCGTGGCGTCCTTCACCAGCACGACGGAGGTGTCCCGGCCGGACGACGTGTCGTTCCTGCTGCCGACGAACGACATGCCGGCAGCGACGAGCCGCGCCCTGGCCGCAGTGCCGACGCCGTAGGCCAGCGTCCCGTTGTAGACGAACACCCGCACGCCACCGGCGCGGGCCCCCGCAGGGACGCTGGCCGCGAGGTTGGCCGAGACGTACGCCGCCAGGCCCTGATCGTCGACCCGGTAACTCGGGGCACCTCCCCCGGCGTCCAGCGGGAGGACCGGCAGGATTGTGAACAGCGGCGAGGTCGCCGCCGACCGCGAGGAGCGCAGCTGCTCCAGGACCTGCGCGAGTCGCGGCAGCGGCAGCGTCGAGACGGAGCCCCCGCCCGATGCGGCCAGCAGGTCCTGCAGCTGCTGGGCCCCGGCGGGCAGTCCGGCGAGGAGCGCGTCGAGGACGGCCTGCACCCGCGCCAGCCGCGCGGATTCGTCCTCGTTGTCGGCCAGCGACTGGGCGAACTGCACCGCCGCAGCGCCCGCGAGCCGCTGCGGGCCAGCGCTCAGCACGACCGCGCCGCCACCGGTGATCTCCCGGTCGACGGTCACCTGCACGCCGCCGACGGCGTCCACCAGGTGGGCGAACGCGCCGGCGTCGACCCGCCAGGACCCGTCCACGGTGACGCCGAGCAGGTCGCTGACGGCGGCCGAGGCAACCCCCTGGTCCGGCGTCGCGACGGCCTGGCCGAGGGGGAGCTGGCCGCTGCCGGGGACGCTCGTGACCAGCCGGCTCGGCAGCAGCGCCACGCTGCCCGAATGCTGCACGGGGTCGGCCGCGAGCAGGGCCACCTCGTCCCCGCCGGGGTCGTCGAGCGCGAAGAGCACGGTCGCCTGGGAGCGAACAGCCGGCCCGGGTGCGACGACGGCGGTCGCCGGTCGAGCGGAGCCGTGTCGTCGGGGGAGTACGCCGGCGGTGGCGGCGAGCACCGCCACCACGGCGGCGCCGGCAATGAGGCGGCGACGCCCGCGGTGCCGGGTCCGCCCGGCCGGCCGGCGTGCCGGGGCAGGCGTCGTGGGGGCGGGTGGTGTGAGGGCGTGGGCCGCGGCTTCCGCGGACTGGCTGCGGAAGGTCGGTACCGGCGGCAGCGGCAGCCGGGGCGAGGCCGCCGACGTGGAGCCGACGAGGGCGGGCTCCCGGGCGTTCGCGGACACCGCCGTGGCCGGCGCCGGGCTGCTGCTGCGACTGTGCTTGCCCACGGACACCGTCCTCGGCAGGCGGGGGGACCGGGTTGAGCCGTTCGGCCCAGTGGAGCGACCACCGGCGCCCGCGAGTCAGCCCCCGACCCCGCCCCCGGTCAGCGGTAGAGGTGGCGCTTCTCGACGTACTGCACGACGCCGTCCGGCACGAGGTAGTAGATCGGGCGGCCGTCGGCGACCCGGGCCCGGATGTCGCTGCTGCTGATCGCCAGCGCCGGCACCTCGACCAGCGTCACGCTGCCGGAGGGGAAGGCCGCGTCCAGCGCCAGGTCGTAGCCGGGGCGGGTCACCCCCACGAAGTGCGCCAGCGTGAACAGCTCGGTGGCGGCGTGCCAGCCCAGGATCTGGTGCAGGGCGTCGGCACCGGTGATGAACAGCAGCTCGTCGACGTCCGGGCGCCGGGCGCGCAACTCGCGCAGGGTGTCCACCGTGTACGTCGGCCCCGGGCGCTCGACGTCGATGCGGCTGACGGAGAACAGCGGGTTGGACGCGGTGGCGACCACGGTCATGAGGTAGCGGTCCTCCGCGTCGCTAACTGCACCCGCGGCCTTCTGCCACGGCTGCCCGGTGGGTACGAAGACCACCTCGTCGAGCCCGAACCGGCTGCGCACCTCGTTCGCGGCGACGAGGTGGCCGTTGTGTACCGGGTCGAAGGTCCCGCCCATCACGCCGAGCCGGACGCCCATCCCGCGCAGCCTAGAGAGTCACGCCAGCGGCTCGCTCAGCTGCCGGCGCCGCCGCGATCGCTGCCAGCTGCGGGCGCCCAGGACGCACAGCCCCAGCGCCACGAGCGCCAGCAGCAGCCCGCCGCTTGCCGCGACCAGTCCCTGCGCCGTCGCCACCAGGGTGTGGCCGGCGTCGTGCAGGGCCTGCGACCAGGGGCCCCGCTCCCGCGGCGGGGCGGGCGGCAGCACCGCGGCGGCCTGCCGCTGCGCGACGGTCACGGTGAGGGTGGCGAGATCGCTCTGGTCCGCCAGCACCTTCTGCTGGCCCTGCAGCTGCTCGATCTGCTGCTGCACGTCGTCGAGCCGCTGCTGCACCGACAGGGTCTCCTGCACGGTCCTGGCAGTTGTCAGGATCGACAGGTACGTCGAGCGGGTCGCCTTCAGCGCCGTGAGCCGGGACCCGAGGTCGGCGTAGTCGGCGGTGACGTCCCGGCCGGCCGTCGTCTGGGTGGCGACCGTGCCCAGCCCGCGGACGGTGGTCAGCAGCGCCGGGAACCGGTCCGAGGGCACCCGCAGGGTCACCGTGCCGCCGGGGGTCGCGCCCGTCTCGGTGCTGGTGCTGCCCGCCAGGAACCCGCCGAGGCCGGTGGCGGCGCCCTCGAGCCTCGCCACCGTGGCCGGGACGGCGCCGGGCGCGACGGTGAGCGCCACGGTCCCGGTCTGCACCACCCGGGCGGCCGCACCACCCGCTGCGCCGCCGGCCCTGGTGGTGCCAGTGGTGGTGCCGGTGGTGGCGTCTGTGAACCCCTTGGTGGAGGTGCCTGCCACGCCAGATGTGGCACCCGCTGGCGCAGGCGTGGCGGCCGCCGCACCCGCGGCCGCGGGTGCCCCGGCCAGGTCGCGGAGGCCCTGATCCTGGCCGGCAGCCGACGCCGCGGCAACCGCGCTGACCGCCAGCTGCGGCGACGTCAGACCACCGGTCGCGCTCCCGCTGCTGCCTCCAGTGCCGCCGCCGAGCTGCGCGGCGCCCAGCCCGATGCCGACCAGCACGACCAGCGCCGCGGCCGCCGCCAGGAATGGGCGCCAGGCCCCGTGCCGGTCCCGGTGCCGGTCCAGGGTCGTGACCTGCTCGCCGCCGGGACGCTCCGCCGCGGCGCCGAGCACCCCGGCCGGACCCCCGGCGGGGACGGGGAACGATGCCGCCACCTCCGCGAGCAGCCGCTCCAGGTCCTGCTCGCCGACCAGCGTGCTCATCGGGCCTCCTCCAGGTCGGTGTCGCCGACCCAGGCCGCGAGCCGCGGGTCGAGGGCCAGCCGCTGCCGCGCGTCGTACAACCTGCTCTTGACGGTCCCGGGCCGCCGCTCGATGGCCACGGCGATCTCCCGCTCGGACAGGCCGGCCCAGTAGCGCAGCACCACCGGCACCCGCAGCGTCTCGGGCAGCGCGGCGAGGGCGTCGAGCACGTCCCCGGCGCGGCCGCCGGCCTCCGCCGCCGCCTCGGGGGTTGGCGCAGCTGACGGCGCGGACGCGAGCAGGGCCTCCCCGTCGGGCAGCCGGCCGGCCCGCCAGGACCGCTCGCTGCGCAGCCGGGACAGGCAGGCGTTGGTCACCACGCGGTACAGCCACGGCCGCCGCCCCTCCCCCGCCGGCACGCTGGTGCGGAAGCGCCAGACCCGCAGGAACGCCTCCTGCACCGCGTCCTGCGCCTCGACGGGATCGCGAAGCAGCAGACAGGCGGTGCGGTACGCCGGGGCGTATGCCTCAGCGAGCCAGGCCTCGAGGTCTCCTGCGCCGGCGGTCACACCGGCTCAGACGCAGCCGGGCCCCGATCGGTTCGCCGAGGGCGACTAGGCGGGGAGCAGCCGGGTGACGAAGTCGGTGAGCTGCACGACGTTGCGGCACTCGACCATCTCGTCGACGTAGGGCGTGTAGGCACCGACGGCGCTGTCACCGCTGCCCCAGTAGGCCCGCGGCTCGGGGTTGAGCCAGTAGGTGTGGCGGGCCTGCTGGGTGAGCCGGCGGAAGGTCGCCAGCCCCGGCTGCCGGTGGTTGGTGCGCCCGTCGCCGAGCACGAGCAGCGAGGTCTTGGGCGTCACCGCGTCGGGATAGCGCTCCTCGAAGCGCTCGAAGGCGTGCCCGTAGTCGCTGTGCCCGTCGTACCAGACCAGGTCGGCCTCGCTGCTCACCCGCGTCATCACGTCGGCGAGGTCGGCGTCCGGGCCGAAGAACCTGGTCACCTCGTCCAGCGTGTCGATGAACGCAAAGGCCCTGACCTTGCTGAACTGTCCACGCAGGGCGTGCGTGAGCAGCAACGTGAAGTGGGCGAACGACGCGACCGAGCCACTCACGTCGCAGAGCACGACGAGGTCGGGCTTGTGCGGGCGGCGCGGCTTGTGGTGGGTGTCCAGCGGGACGCCACCGTTGGCCAGCGAGGCGCGGACGGTACGCCGGAAGTCCAGCCGCCCCTTCTTGCCGAGCCGCTGCCGGGCCGTCAGCCGGGTCGCCAGCCGGCGGGCCAGCGGCTGCACCTCGCGGCGCAGCTCGACGAGGTCGGCGCGGGTGGCGCGCAGGAAGTCCACCTGCTCGGCGAGCGGCTTCACGGCGTGCTTCTCCACCGTCTCCAGGCCGCGCTCCTCGGCCAGCCGGCGGCGCACGTCGGCCTCCACCGCGTCGCCGAACTGCCGGATCCGCTCGGTGATGGTGGTGCGGGCGACCTGCTCGGCGAGGCCCCCGCGCTGCTGGCCCGCCAGCATCCGCTCCAGCAGGCCGGCCACCAGCGTGTCGGGGGACAGGGCGCGCAGCACCTTGTAGGCGAACCACGACGGGCGGCCGCCCGAGCCCTCGGCACGACCGAGCACCGAGACGGCGTCTCGGGCGAAGGCGGCCATCCCGGCGTCGTCGCCGGCCATCATCAGCTCCCGCAGCCGGTCCCGCAGGGCGTCCCGGTCCAGCCCGGCAAGCGGCTGGCCGGCCTCGTCGGGGGCCTCACCCGGGCCGTCCAGGTCGGCCCGGGCGCCGGCGAGCGCGCCGTCGCCGACCCGCGGCGGGAAGTAGAGCTCGAACAGACTGTCGAACGTCGCCCGGTGCGCCGGCCGCTTGCAGCAGGTCGCCGCCAGGGCCGCGCGCAGGCCGGCGCGGTCGAGCAGGTCGATGGTGACCAGGGCGTGCACCGCGTCGACGGTCTCGCTGGTGCTCACCGGCAGCTCCGCCCGGCGCAGGGCCTGGACGAAGGCGACGGTGCGGTCGAGCAGCCCCGACGCACGCTGCGTGGTCACGACAGCTTGAGGCTGGTGATCGCCCGCTGCTGGTCCGCGGCGTGCTTGAGCACCACCCCGAGGGTGGCCTTGACGGCGTCGGAGTCCAGCGTGTCGATCCCCAGCACGATCAGGGTCTGCGCCCAGTCAAGCGTCTCGGCGATGCTCGGTGCCTTCTTCAGCTCCAGCGCCCGCAGCGCCCGCACGGTGCCCACCACCTGGGCGGCGAGGCCGGCCTGCACTGCGGGGACGCGGGCTAGCACGATGGCCGTCTCGCGCTCGGCGTCGGGGTAGTCGAGGTGCAGGTAGAGGCAGCGGCGCTTGAGCGCCTCGGACAGCTCGCGGGTGGCGTTGGAGGTCAGCACCACGAAGGGGCGGCGCACCGCGGCGATGGTGCCCAGCTCGGGGATGGTGACCTGGAAGTCGCTGAGCACCTCCAGCAGCAGGCCCTCGACCTCGACGTCGGCCTTGTCGGTCTCGTCGATGAGCAGCACGGTCGGCTCGCTGCGCCGGATCGCGGTCAGCAGCGGCCGGGAGAGCAGGAACTCCTCGCCGAAGATGTCGCCGCTGGTCGCCTCCCATGACTCCTCGTGACCGCTCGCCTGGATGCGCAGCAGCTGCTTCTTGTAGTCCCACTCGTAGAGCGCACGCGCCTCGTCGAGCCCCTCGTAGCACTGCAGCCTGATGAGCTCACCGCCCGTCGCGGTGGCCACCGCCTTGGCCAGCTCGGTCTTGCCGACGCCGGCCGGGCCCTCGAGCAGCAGCGGCTTGCCCAGCCGGTCGGCCAGGAAGACGGTGGTCGCGATCGCCGCGTCGGTGAGGTAGCCGGCGGCCTCGAGCCGCAGACGGACGTCCTCCACCGAGTCGAACGACGGGGTCTGCGGCACGCGGACGAGTCTGGCAGACAGGCGGGCAGGCCACCGCGGGGCCGCTACCCGTCGTCGCCGTCAGTGCCCCGGCGGCTGCCCCGGCGGCGGCCCCGACGGCATCGCCTCGAGATCGGTGTGGATGAAATCCTCACCCTTGAAGAGCAGGGGCTCGCCGGTCTCGCTCGCCAGGGCGTAGGCGAAGCAGTCGCCGAAGTTCAACCTGGCCCTGCTCCCGCTGCCCCGGCCGAAGTCCCGGTAGGCCTGTCGGGCCAGCGACGCCTGCGCCGGGTTCACGGGGACGACCGTGATCCCCGCGAGGTCGACCAGCCGGTCGAACCGACGGCTCGCGGCGGGGTCGCGGGCCCCGTCCACGACGACAGCAGCCTCGGTCCAGCTCACGGCCGACATGAGCAGCGGCTCAGCGGAGGCGAGCACTTCGGCGTACGCCGGGGCGTCCGACTCGTCCCGCAGGACGGCGACCAGCGCCGAGCTGTCGACGATCACCGGGGCAGGCCCGTCAGCGGGTCGTAGAGGTCCTCGACGTCAGGCAGGTCCGCGGTGCGCTGCAGGGCGGGGGCGATCAACCGGCCCAACCGTAGGATCTCCTCGGCCCGGGATCGGGCCTGCGCCGGGACCGTGAGCCGCTCGAGCCGCTCACGCACCGCGACCGTCACCGCGGTCGTCACCGACTCCCCGGTGCGAGCGGCCAGCTGGTGGCTGAGCCGCTGGGTCTCCTCGTTCTTGATGTTCATGGCCATGGCGCAAGGTACACCATGGTTCCCACGGTCATACACCCTTACACCCCTGGTTCCAGATTCCGCAGCCGCTGCCTCGTCCTGGGCCACAGGGCCGACGCCGCGGTGCTCGATGCCTGGGTTTCAGACTTGAATTCCCGCCCGCGGTGTCGCCTCCACGTGCCACGCTGCCAGCATGACCATGACCCGTCGAGCCGCCCTGCTCGTGGTGGGCGCCGTCGGCGCCACCGGCCTACTGGCCCCCGGCATCGCGGCGGCCGGCTCCGCCGCACCCAGCGCGCCCGCCGCGTCGGCCTACGGCTCGCTGACGGCGGCACTGCCCGCCATCGAGGCCTTCGACGAGCAGGCCCGCGGCCTGCGGTTCCTCCGGCCGGTGACGATCACGACGCTGTCCGATGCCGCCTTCGCCCGCGCCGTCGTCGGCGACGGGCGGGGACCGCGCGCACCCTTCGACACCGGGGCGACCCTGCAGGCCCTGCACCTGGTGCCCAGCGGCTCGGCGTTCGACCGGCAGTCGGGGGCGACCACGGCGGAGGGAGTGCTCGGCTTCTACGACAACGCGTCCAAGCAGCTGGTGGTGCGCGGCAGCGGCACGGCTACGCCGTTCGCCAGGGTCGTGCTCGCCCACGAGCTCACGCATGCCCTGCAGGACCAGCACTTCTCCCTGTCCCGGGTGCAGCGCGGGGTCACCGACGCCGACCGGGAGGACGGGGTGCTCGGCCTGGTGGAGGGCGACGCCGTGACCGTGCAGCGGCAGTACCTCGCGTCGCTGTCGGCGGCGGACAAGCGGGCCTACGCCGCGGAGGAGGCACAGGCCGGTGGCGGCTCGAGCGGCGGCGCGGGTGACGCGGTCGCGAAGGCGGTGGACGCCCTCGTCGGCTTCCCCTACGTCTACGGTCCGGACTTCGTCGCCGCGCTGCGCCGGCAGGGCGGCCAGCCGGCCCTGGACCGCGCCTTCCGCGACCTGCCGCGCAGCTCCAAGGAGATCCTCGACCCGGGGCGCTATCTGTTCCGGCGGGACCGGCTGCGCGTCTTCCCGGTCCCGCCCGTCCCCGCCGGCCGGACCAGGGTCGACACCGGCAGGTTCGGCGCCTACGGCATCGCCACCGTGCTGTCGGCCAAGGTCGCGATCGCCCAGCGGAGCCGGGCCGCGATTGCCCGCAATGGCGACCGCTTCGCGACCTGGCGGATCGGCAGTCGCGCCTGCACCCGCTGGCGGATCAGCGCCGAGAGCGCCGGCGGCCGCACCACGATGCTGGCCGCCTTCCGCAGCTGGGCCGCCGGGTACCCCGGCACCGGCACCCAGGCGACCGCCGACCCGGCGGACAAGCGCGGGCTGACGGTCGTCAGCTGCGGCTGAGCACCCAGGGCGGTCACCGGCAGGGCGGCTCACTGGCAGAGTGGCTCGGCGCGGTGGGGCAGGCTGGGGGGCATGGACAGCCCCCTGAGCGTCGCCTTCCTCGGCCTGGGCAAGATGGGCGTGCTGATGGCCGGGCATGCGCTCGACGCCGGGCACCGGCTCACCGTGTGGAATCGCTCCCCCGGCCGGGCCGGCGACCTCATCGCTCGCGGTGCCAGGGAGGCCTCCTCCCCGGCGGATGCCGCCCGGGGGGCCGAGGTGGTGGTCACGATGCTGTTCGACGGGGACGCGGTGCGGTCGGTGCTGCTCGGCGGCGACGGCGCGGACGGAGGCGCCGCTGCCGGCGCTGCCGCGGGGACGCTGTTCGTCGACAGCAGCACGACCGGGCCCGATGTCGCCCGCGACCTGGCCAGCGAGCTGGCGGCGTTGGGTCACCGCTTCGTCGACGCCCCCGTCGCCGGCTCCACGCCGGTGGCGGAGCAGGGGGAGCTCACCGTGCTCGCCGGCGGCGCCCAGCCCGACGTCGAGGCCGCCCGACCGCTGCTGGAGACGTGGGGGTCCGCCGAGAAGAGCCGCCGGGTCGGCGGGGTCGGCTCCGGGCAGGCCATGAAGCTGGTCATCAACCTCTCACTCGCGGTGACCATTGCCGGCATCGGTGAATGCCTGCGGCTGTCCCGCGATCTCGGCCTCGACCTGGGAGCCAGCCTGGACGTGCTGGGGAGCAGCCCCTTCGCGACCCTGCTCGGGGCCAAGCGGGCGATGCTCGAGGCGCAGGATTACGAGCCGGCGACCTTCGGCCTGGACGCGATGACCAAGGATGTGCGCCTCGCGGTGGACGCAGGCGACAGCGAGCTGGCCGTCGCGCGGACCGTGCTCGCGGAGGCCGAGCGGGCGCTGGTGGGCTATTCCGGGGCCGACATGGCGGCGCTCGCCGGCCACCTGGCCTTCGAGGGTGAGCCGGACAGCTACTGAACGCCGATGGGCTGGACGCGCGGCTGCTGCGGGTGGGGCGCGCGGTGGCCGGCACCCGCGTCGCCCCGGCGTACCTGCTGATCGTGGCCAGCAGCTCCCGGGTCCTCGCCGGCGTCGACCCGGCCACCCGGCAGCGGATGGTGCTGGCGAGCTCGACGAACCTGCACAACCTCGGGTCGGGGCACCTGGAGGTGCTGCTCGCCAGCGCAACGATCACCGACCGCCCGCTCGGCGTGCCCGGCTGGTCCGTCGCCACCGTCGCGCTGGTGGGGGCCGAGGCACTGTGGGGGCCGGGGTGGACGACCACGGTCTTCCTGCTCGGCCACGTCGGCGGCAGCCTGCTCGTCGCGGCCGGCCTGACTGCGCTCCAGCGCCTGGGCGTGCTGCCGGCGACGACGACGCGGGCAGCGGACGTCGGCATCAGCTATGGCCTGCTCGCCGTGCTGGGAGCGCACGCCGCCGACCTGCCACCCCGTCGACCGGCGCTCTACGCCGCTGGCGGGCTCGCGCTGCTCGGCGGGGTTGCGGCGACCTCGCGCACCTTCACCGACGCCGGACACCTGACGGCGTTCGCGCTGGGACTGGGTGCCGGCGGGCTGCGACGCCGGCGGCGCGCGCCGGTCGGTCAGCCCCGCACCTGACCGCTGCCCGTCACCACCCAGCGGGTGGTGGTCAGCTCGGGCAGCCCCATCGGCCCGCGGGCGTGCAGCTTCTGGGTGCTGATGCCGATCTCGGCGCCGAAACCGAACTCCTCGCCGTCGGTGAACCGGGTGCTTGCGTTGACCAGTACGGCGGCCGCGTCGACGTCGGTGGTCCAGCGCGTTGCGGTGGCGAGCGAGTCGGTGACCGCCGCCTCGCTGTGCCCGCTCCCCCACCGGCGCACGTGCTCCAGCGCCGCGTCCAGGTCGGGGACGACCCGGGCGGCGAGGTCCAGCGAGAGGTACTCCGCGGCCCAGTCCTCGTCGGTGGCTAGCAGCACGCCGTGCCGCCCGAGCGGGTCGTGCGCCAGCACCGCGGCGTCCCCGTGCACGGTCACGCCGGCCGCGCACAGCGCCGTGAGCGCCGCCGGCAGGAACGCCGGGGCGATGGCCTCGTGCACCAGCAGGGTCTCCAGGCTGTTGCAGACGCTCGGCCGGGTCGTCTTGGCATCGAGCAGGATCGCCAGCGCCATCTCGAGGTCGGCGTCGCTGTCGACGTACAGATGACACACCCCCACGCCCGTCTCGATGACCGGCACCAGGGACTCGGTGACCACCTGGCGGATGAGGCCCGCCCCGCCACGGGGAATCAGCAGGTCGACGAGGCCGCGGGCGCGCATGAGGGCCTTGACCGACTCATGGGTGTCGCCGGGCACCAGCTGCACCGCGTCGGCCGGCACCCCGGCCCCGGCGAACGCCTCGCGCAGCACGTCGGCGAGCGCGGCGTTGCTGTCCCGGGCCGAGCTGGACCCACGCAGCAGGGCGGCGCTGCCGGCCTTCACGCACAGGCCGGCGGCGTCGACGGTGACGTTGGGCCGGGCCTCGTAGACCATCCCGATGACACCCATCGGCACCCGCAGCTGGCGCAGCTGCAGGCCGTTCGGGCGGGTGCTGCCGCGCAGCACCTCACCGACCGGGTCCGGCAGCCCGGCGACCGTGCGCAAGCCGGCCGCGCAGGCTGCGACCCGCTCCCGGGTCAGCCGCAGCCGGTCGACGGTGCCGGCGGGGGTGCCGGCCGCCTCGGCCCTGGCGACGTCCACGTCGTTGGCAGTGAGGAGCTGCGCGGTGGCCGCCTCCAGCGCGTCGGCGCCGGCGACCAGCGCCGCGTCCTTGGTCGCCCGGGTCAGCCGGGCGAGGACCCGCGCCGCCTCGCCGGCCCGCCGCGCGGTCGCCTCGACCTGCGCCGTCACATCCTGCGCCGTCACGTCCTGCGCCGACTGCTGCTCCACCGGCCCATTCTCCCCCGCCGCCCCACCTGGACGGGCAGCACGCCGCGGCCCCCGCGGCGTTCGCCGTTCCGGCACCCTGACGTCCATGACGGCGACGAGCCCCGCACCCGTGGACGGGCAGCAAACCCGGTGCCCGCACTGCCACGCGCTGCTGACCGGGGAAGCGGTGCCGGTGCCCGGCACCCGCAACCTGAAGGTGCACACGCGCAACGAGACCAAGCTCGTCGCCGGCCGCACTTCCAGGGAGGACCGCGCGACGGACCGGATCACGGCCTTCGCCGGCAGCCTGCCGTTCGTCTACGTGCACACGGCCTGGTTCGGGTTCTGGATCCTGGCGAACGCCGGGGCGCTCGGCGCGGGCCTGGTCTTCGACGTCTTCCCCTACGGCCTGCTCACCATGATCGTCAGCCTTGAGGCGATCTTCCTGTCCACCTTCGTCATGATCAGCCAGAACCGGCAGGCGGCACGCGCCGATCTGCGCTCCGAGCTGGACTTCGAGACCAACCTCCGCTCGGAGATCTGGTCGGTGCACATCGGGCGCACGCTCGGGCTCGACCCGCACGAGATCGAGGGGCACGTGCAGGAGGTCGTCGGCCGCAGCCAGGCCACCCTGCAGGGCCCAGCGGCCGACGCCCGAGACGCCTTCGACCCCGAGGAGTCCTGACTGCCGCTGGGCAGCCATCCGGTCAGGGGTGGAGCAGGACCAGGTCGTCGCGGTGCACGAGCTCCCCGCTGCCGAGGTCCCGGGTCGAGCGGCCCAGCATGCGCGGCAGCTCGGCGGCGTCGTAGGCCACCAGGCCCCTGGCCACGACCCTGCCGGACGCGTCGTCGACGAGGTCTACCGGGTCCCCGGCGGCGAACTCCCCCTCGGCGGCGACCACGCCCGCCGGCAGCAGCGACAGCCGGCGGCCGACTACGGCGGCCACCGCCCCGGGGTCCAGCCGGAGCGCGCCGCGGGACACGGTGGCGTGGGCGAGCCAGAGCAGCCGGGAGCTGATCCGATCTCCGGTCGGGTGGAAGACGGTGCCCACCGGCTCGCCGGCCAGCGCGGCGCCAGCGCTCGGCGCGTCGGTCACCACGACGGTGACGCCGGCTCCGGCGGCGGCGATGGCAGCAGCGACCTTGGTGGCCATCCCGCCGGTGCCGATCCCGGTGCCCCTGCCGGCGGTGGTCACCCCGGCGAGGTCAACCTCCCCTCGCACCTCCTGCACCAGCCGAGCCCCGGGGCGACGCGGGTCGGCGTCGTAGAGGCCGTCGACGTCGGACAGCAGCACGAGCAGGTCGGCGCTGACGAGGTGGGCGACCAGCGAACCCAGCCGGTCGTTGTCGCCGAGCCGGATCTCCTCGGTGGCCACCGCGTCGTTCTCGTTGACGACCGGGACGACGCCGAGCTCGAGCAGCCGCTCCAGGGTGGTCCGGGCGTTGCGGTAGTGCGCGCGCCGGGTGACGTCGTCGGCGGTCAGCAGGACCTGGGCGACCGTGCGGCCACGGGCGCCGAAGGCCGCGGCATAGCAGGCGACGAGCTGGCCCTGGCCGACGCTCGCCGCGGCCTGCAGGGTGGGCAGGTCGCGCGGGCGGCGGGTCAACCCGAGAGGTCCGAGGCCGGCGGCAATGGCGCCGCTGCTGACCAGCACCACCTCCCGGCCGCCGTCGCGCTGGTCGGCCAGCACGGTGACGAGGGCGCGCACCCGCTCGGCGTCGAGCCCCCCGGCCGGCGTGACGATGGAGGAGGAGCCCACCTTCACCACGACCCGCCGGGCGGCCGCCACTGCGACGCGGAGCCCGGCGACTGCCCCGGTCACTGCTCGGGGTCGGCGGACTCCGTGCGGCGCGACGCATAGACCATGTCGCGCTCGGCCCGGGAGAGCCGACCGGTGTCCTCGATCCGCAGGTCGGAGCCGCGCGGCCCCAGCACCAGGTCGCGGCCGGTGGGCTCCCAGTCGAAGGTGACGTCGCCGATGGTGACCTCGGCACCGGAGCGGGCACCGGCCTCGCCCAGCGCCTTCTCCACGCCGAGCTTGTCGAGCCGGTCGGCGAGGAAGCCGATGGCCTCACTGTTGCCGAAGTCGCATTGCTGGATCCAGCGCTCCGGCTTGGCACCGGTGACCAAGAAGGCTTGATCACCGGTGCGCGCGACGGTGAACTCCCGACGCCCCAGCTGCTCCGGCCGCAGCACCAGGCGCGGCGGCGCGGATGCCGGCCGCCCCTCGCGGTCCTCCGCGACCAGGCCGGCGAGGCGCAGCGTGAGCCCGCGCAGGCCCTCCCGGCTGACCGCGCTGACGCTGTGCACCTGCAGGCCGCGCTCCTGCAGCTCCGGGGCGACGAGGTCCGCCAGCTCGCGGCCCTCCGGGACGTCGACCTTGTTCAGCACGACGAGGCGGGGCTTGCGCTCGAGCCCGCCGTACGCCGACAGCTCGGCCTCGATGGTGTCCAGGTCACTGATCGGGTCCCGGCCGGGGTCGAGGGTCGCGCAGTCCAAAACGTGCACGAGCACGGCGCAGCGCTCGACGTGGCGCAGAAACTCCAGCCCGAGCCCCCGTCCGCTGCTCGCCCCCGGGATGAGGCCTGGCACGTCGGCGACGACGTAGTCACCCGCGTCGGTGCGCACCACGCCCAGATGCGGCTGCAGTGTGGTGAAGGGGTAGTCGGCGACCTTCGGGTGCGCGGCGCTGACCGCGCCGATCAGGCTGGACTTGCCGGCGCTGGGGAAGCCCACGAGGGCGACATCGGCGACGCTCTTGAGCTCCAGGGTGACGTCGAGCGCCTCCCCGGGCACCCCCAGCAGCGCGAAGCCGGGGGCGCGGCGGCGGGGACCCGCGAGCCCGGCATTGCCCCGGCCGCCGATCCCGCCGCGGGCTATGACCACGCGGGTGCCGGCGCCAACCAGGTCGGCGATCTGCTCGCCCTCGCCGTCGAGCACGACGGTGCCGTCCGGGACGCGCAGCTCAGCGCTGGCGCCGTACGCGCCGTTCTTGTGGTCGCCCTGGCCCTGCTTGCCGTCGCCGCCCTTGGCGTGCGGGCGGAACTGGAAGTCCAGCAATGTGTTGACGTTACCGTCCACGACCAGCACGACGTCACCACCGTCACCACCGTTGCCGCCGTCCGGGCCGCCCAGTGGCTTGAACTTCTCGCGGTGGATGCTCGCGCAACCATTCCCGCCCTTGCCGGCCGAAGCGTGCAGGACGGCGCGGTCGACGTACGCCGTCATCGGTAGCGGTCAGGCCGTCGTCAGGCGGAGACGGTGGCGGGCGCCGCGGCCGGGGCCGGGGCCGGGGCCGGGGCCGGGGTGATGCTGATCGTCTTGCGGCCGCGCTTGCGGCCGAAGGTCACGTGGCCGGGGGCCAGCGCGAACAGCGTGTCGTCGTCACCGCGGCCGACGAGGTCGCCCGGGTGGAAGTGCGTGCCGCGCTGGCGGACGATGATCGTGCCGGCGTTGACGAGCTCGCCGCCAAATCGCTTGACCCCCAGTCGCTGGGAATTCGAATCCCGCCCGTTGCGCGAGGAGCTGGCGCCCTTCTTGTGTGCCATCCCGTCAGCCCTTCTCGATCGCGGTGACGCGCAGCTGGGTGTAATGCTGGCGGTGACCCTGGCGGCGCTTGTAGCCGGTCTTGTTCTTGTAATGGATCATGCGGATCTTGGGGCCCTTGGTCTCGGCGACGACCTCGGCCGTCACGGTGACCCCGCTGAGCGCCTGCGCGTCGTGGGTGACGTCGGCGCCGTCAACGAGCAGCAGGGCCGGCAGGGTGACGCTGGCCCCGGTCGCGCCGGGGAGGAGCTCTACGTCGAGGACGTCGCCCACCGCCACCTTGTGCTGCTTGCCGCCGCTCTTGACGATCGCGTACACCGCGCTGCTCCCTGCTGAGACGGGCCCCGGGCCCATGACGGGCGCGCCGGGGGCGGTCACGCCGGGGCGCGACGGGTTGAGCATACCGGAACGCCCGGTCCGGCCCACCGCCCAGGAGCACCACCACCCCACTCTGCGACACCGGTGATCTTGGTCTACCGCACGCCCGCGCACCGGTGATCATGAGCGCTTGATCACCGGTGCCGTGGGGGGCCCAGACTCGTCCCGCTGCGACACCGGTGGTCTTGCTCGACCCGGCGCCATGATCACCGGTGCGGGGGAGTGCCGAGAACCGCCGGTCGGCGACACCGGTGGTCTTGCTCGCAGCACGTCGGGGGGAGGCCAGCACGAGGCGCGTCGAGGAGGGGTGGTCTCCGGGATGCGCCGCCGCCCGGTCAGGAGGTCGCTTCGGGCTCCGGCCGGGCGTCGGGATCGGCCGGCGCCTCGTCGGTCCCGGCCCCCACAGCGGCCAGCGTCTCCGGCTCCACGACCGCCCCCCCGAAGGCCGCGTCGCCGACCTCGACCTCTGGCACCCCCCGAGAGGACGACCGCCGACCGCGGCGGCGGACCGGAGGTACCACCGGCTCGGCGTCCACCGGCTCGACGTCCGCTGGAGCCGGGAGCCCGACCCCCGGCCCCGCCGGGTCGTCGGGCACCGAGCTGTCCTCGGCGTACCCCGTCTCTTCCACGCCCGCCTCGCCCTCGCCGGGGGCGAGCCTCGCAGCGCTGACCCGCGCCGCCACCGCGGCCGGGGACGGCACGAGCGCCCGAGGAGCCGGGCCGCGAGGGACGGCCCACGAACCGGCGTCGTCGTGGACGCCCTCGGGGTGCAGGATCACCCCTCGCCCCCCGCAGGTGGGGCACGGCTCGCTGAACGCCTCCAACAGCCCCTGACCCACCCGCTTGCGGGTCATCTGCACCAGACCCAGCGAGGTGACCTCCGACACCTGGTGCTTGGTGCGGTCCCTGCCCAGGCACTCGACCAGCCGGCGGAGCACCAGGTCGCGGTTGCTCTCCAACACCATGTCGATGAAGTCCACTATGATCATCCCACCGATGTCGCGCAGCCGCAGCTGGCGGGCGATCTCCTCGGCGGCCTCGAGGTTGTTGCGGGTGACCGTCTCCTCCAGGTTGCCGCCGGCACCGGTGAACCGGCCGGTGTTGACGTCGATCGCGGTGAGCGCCTCGGTGCGGTCGATGACCAACGAGCCACCGCTCGGCAGGTGCACCTTGCGCTCCAGCGCCTTGGCGAGACCTTCGTCTACCCTGGCCGCCGCGAACACGTCGCGCTCGCCCTCGTGCTTGACCACGCGCGGCAGCAGGTCGGGGGCGACGGCCGCGACGTAGGAGGCGATCTCGTCGTACGCCGAGTCGCCCTGCACCACCAGCTCGGCGATGTCGGAGTTGAACAGGTCGCGCACGGTCTTGATCACCAGGTCCGGCTCGCCGTGCAGCAGCACGGGGGCCTTGCTCTGCTCGCGGGCCGCGCGGGTGGTGATGTCGGTCCACTGCTGCTGCAGCCGCTCGACGTCAGAGGTGAGCTCCTCCTCGCTGGCGCCCTCGGCCGCCGTGCGGATGATCACGCCGGCGTCGTCGGGGACGATGCGCTTGAGGATCGCCTTGAGGCGGCTGCGCTCGACGTCGGGCAGCTTGCGGCTGATCCCGGTCATCGGCCCCTCGGGCACGTAGACGAGGAACCGGCCGGGCAGGCTGACCTGCGCGGTAAGCCGGGCGCCCTTGTGCCCGACCGGGTCCTTGGAGACCTGGACCAGCACCGCCTGGCCGGACTTGAGCGCCTGCTCGATCGGCTTGGGCTTGCCGCCGTCGGCGTCGGGGGCCACCTCGCCGGCATAGAGCACGGCGTTGCGTCCCTTGCCGATGTCGACGAACGCCGCCTCCATGCTGGCGAGGACGTTCTGCACCTTGCCGAGGTAGATGTTGCCGGCGTAGCTCGTGGCGCTGCTCTTGGTCACGTAGTGCTCGACGAGCACGCCGTCCTCGAGCATGGCGACCTGGGTGCGATCGCCGGTACGCCGGACGACCATCCGGCGCTCGACGGCTTCGCGGCGCGCGAGGAACTCCGACTCGGTCAGGACGGGGGGGCGACGGCGGGTGTCGGTGCGCCCGTCCCGGCGGCGCAGCCGCTTGGCCTCCAGCCGCGTCGAGCCCGCGACGCCGCGGACGCCGTCGGGGTCGGCGCGCTCGGCCCGGTCGGCCCGTTGCCGGGGCTCGCGGACGTGCACGACGGTGTTCGGCGGGTCGTCGGGACCGGGCTCGGGCTCCACCCCGACGGCGGTGCGGCGGCGGCGCCGACGCCGGCGGGTGCCGGTGCGCTCCGCGCCGTCCGCTCCGTCGTCGTCGCCCTCGTCGTCGGACGACGCCCGGTCGAGGGAGTCGGCAGAGGTCGACTCGTCGCCCTCGCCCGCAGCGGCCGCGTCGCCCTCCACCGGGTCGGACCCCTCGTCCGCGCGGGGGCGCCCGCGACCCCGACGCCCCCGGCGTCGCCGGCGCGGCCCACCGGTCCCGGTGGCCTCGGCGGACCCGGTGGCGTCGGTGGCATCGCCGTCCTCGTCCTCGCCGGTACCCGCCTCGGTGTCGTCCAGGTCGACGTCCTCGTTGAGGACCGCATCAGCCGGCTCCGGCCCGGGGCCACCCAGGTCTTCCTCGTCGTCGTCCTCGTCGGCCGCGGACTCCGCGCGCTGCTCCAGTGGCGGGGCGGCGGACGCGCCGTCACGGGCTGCGGAACGCCGGCGGCGCGGGCGTGGACCGGTGCCGACCATGGGCGGGTCGGTCGGCCCGGCTTCCTCTTCGTCGGGCGCGACCACGGCACCCTCGGCGGACTCCAACGGCCCGGAGAAGGTCGGCGCCGCGAAGGTCAGCGCCGTGGCCGCCCGGCTGGTGGCGGGAGGCGCGCCGGCCTCTTCGGGGGCGGTGCTGCCGCTGGCGAAGCTGGGGCTGGTCGGTCGTCGTCGCCGGCGCCGGCCGGACGCCGGTGCGTCCTGCTCGTCGCCGACGGGGGTGGCGGGCGCCAGATCGGGCTCCGCCGGCGACTGGCGGCGGGCGGCGGCCGTGTCGGCAACAGGTGTGCCCGGCGCAGGTGGGTCGGCGACAGCTGTCTCGGCCGTCGGCTCCACGGGAGGCCCGGCGACACGGCCGGCGACACGGCGCCGGCGCGGCTGACCGGACGCCAGTGGGGCGGCCTCGGCAGCGAGGCCGGCGATGTCCTCGAGACCAGCGGAGCTGTCGGTGCCGGTCGGGTCGGTGCCGGTCGGGTCGGTGCTGGTCAGGTCAGGCACGGGCTAGGGGCCTCTCGGCCGATCGCGGACTCGCCGGCGGAATCCGCCGTGCGGCCGCGCCTCGGCGGGTCGGGCCCGGTGGCCGTCCCTCGCTGTGCGGTCACCGGGAAAGTCGTCGACGCCGGACGGTCCGTCGACACCCTCATCCCTGCTGCTGCCCCGGGCCGTCACACATGGCCGCGGGGCGCAAGCGGGTCGAGGAGCTCACCGTCGTCGGCCAGCAGACCCTGTGCGAGCCGCGTCGCCTCGGGGGGCGCCGCGGGCACCAGGTCAGCCACGCTTCGGAGGCCGGCGAGCACATCGTCGGGTCGCACGGCCGGCGTCGCGTGCCGTACGACGAGGTCCAGTGTGGCACAGACCCCCCTGCTGACCTCCATCGACACGACCGCGGCCCGCGCGTCCACCTGCCGGGTGCCGTCCTTGGTGCGCCGCTCGACCGGCACCCGCTCCGCGGCGAGGAATGCGGCCACTGCGGCGCCGAGCTCCTCGTCCCCTACGCCGGGCAGCCGCATCGACCACACCGACGCCTCGATCCGATCGGCCAGCGACGGCTCGCCGGCCACCGCTGCCACCGCCTCGAGCACGTCGAGACCCGGCGGAAGGGCAGCGTCGAGGGCGGCGCGCACGAGCTCCGGGTCGCAGACGGCGGTGAGCCCGATCTCGACGTACTCCGCCTCGCTCGCCACGCCCGTCGGGCAGGCCCCGACGTAGCTGATCCTCGGGTGCGGGCTGAAGCCGGCGGAGTGGGCAATCGGCAGCCCGGCGCGACGGACCGCCCGCTCGAGCACCCGCGCGGTGTCGCGGTGGCTGGTGAAGCGGAGCCGGCCGCGGCGCGCCATCCGCAACCGCAGCCGCTGCACGGTCGGCGGCGGGGGCGGGCCGTCCGGCTGCAGACGAGCGCCCGCCATCAGCCGGTCGCCATCAGGCGATCACGCCAGGATGGGCTTGACGACCGTCAGCGGCAGCAGGGTCCGCCCGGTGGGGCCGATCTCGATGTCGGTGCCCAGCTGCGGGCAGACGCCGCAGTCGAAGCACGGCGACCAGCGGCAGTCGTCGATCTCGGTCTCGGCCAGCGCGTCCTGCCAGTCGCTCCACAGCCAGTCCTTGTCCAGGCCGGCGTCGAGGTGGTCCCAGGGCAGCACCTCGGTCTCCTCGCGCTCGCGCAGGGTGAACCAGGCCAGGTCCACGCCGTACGCCGGCAGCTCGGCGGCCGCCGCGCCCACCCAGCGCTCGTGGCTGAAGTGCTCGCTCCACCCGTCGAAGCGGCCGCCCGCGCGCCAGACCCGCTCGATCACCCGGCCTACGCGGCGGTCGCCGCGAGAGAGCAGGCCCTCGATCTCGCCGGGCTTGCCGTCGTGATAGCGGAAGCCGATGGCCTTGGCGGTGGTGCGGTCGGACCGGATCCGGTCCCGCAGCAGGTACAGCCGCCGGTCGGTCTCTGCCGCCGACAGCTGTCCGGCCCACTGGAACGGCGTGTGTGGCTTGGGCACGAAGCCGCCGATCGACACGGTGCAGCGGATGTCGCGGCTGCCGGTGGCCTGCCGGCCGGCGCGGATGACCGCCTGCGCGAGCTCGGCAATCTGCAGGACGTCGTCGTCGGTCTCGGTCGGGAGGCCACACATGAAGTAGAGCTTCACCTGGCGCCAGCCGGCGGAGTAGGCCGCGGTGACGGTGCGGATCAGGTCGTCCTCGCTGACGGTCTTGTTGATGACCTTGCGCAGCCGCTCGCTGCCACCCTCGGGGGCGAAGGTCAGCCCGCTGCGGCGGCCGTTGCGGGACAGCTCGTTCGCCAGATCGATGTTAAAGGCGTCCACCCGGGTGCTGGGCAGCGACAGCGAGGTCTCGGTGCCTTCGTAGCGGTCCGCGAGCCCCTTCGCCATGGGGCCGATCTCGCTGTGGTCCGCGCTGGACAGGCTGAGCAGACCGACCTCGTTGAAGCCGGTGGCCGCCAGCCCGGCCTGCACCATGTCCCCGATGCCGGTGATGCTGCGCTCCCGCACCGGGCGGGTGATCATGCCGGCCTGGCAGAACCGGCAGCCCCGGGTGCAGCCGCGGAAGATCTCCACGCTCATCCGCTCGTGCACGGTCTCGGCCAGCGGGACCAGCGGGGTCTTGGGATAGGGCCAGGCGTCGAGGTCCATCACCGTGTGCTTGGCGACCCGCCACGGGATGTCGGCCCGGGTCGGCACCACCCGCTGGATGCGGCCGTCGGCCAGATAATCCACGCGGTAGAGCGAGGGGACGTAGACGCCGCCGGCGCGAGCGAGTCGCAGCAGCAGCTCCGCGCGACCGCCGGGGCGGCCCTCGCGCTTCCAGGCGGCCGTGACCGCGGTGATCGCGAGCACCGCCTGCTCGCCATCGCCGAGCACCGCGCCGTCGAGGAAGTCGGCGACCGGCTCGGGATTGAACGCCGCGTGGCCGCCGGCCAGCACCAGCGGGTGGGTGTCGTCGCGGTCGCGAGCGTGCAGCGGGATGCCGGCGAGGTCGAGCGCGGTGAGCATGTTGGTGTAGCCGAGCTCGGTGGCGAAGCTGATGCCGAGCAGATCGAAGTCGCCCACCGGCCGGTGGCCGTCGACGGTGAACTGCGGCACGCCGTCGGCCCGCATCAGGGCCTCGAGGTCCGGCCACACGCTGTAGGTGCGCTCGGCGAGCACACCCGGCTGCTCGTTGAGCACCTCGTAGAGGATCTGCAGCCCCTGGTTGGGCAGCCCGACCTCATAGGCGTCCGGGTACATCAAGGCCCAGCGCACTGTCTCGTCGTGCGCGCCCCAGGCACCCGTCCGGGCGTTGAGCTCGCCCCCGACGTACTGCACCGGCTTGGCGACGCGTGGCAGGAGCGGCTCGAGCAGCGGGAAGACGCTCGTGCCGTTGCCATCCATAGTGCCACCCAGCCTACGGCGCAGCGCGGCCCGGCACCCCAGTCGGGGTGCCGGGCCGGTTGCCTGTACGAGGCGGGTCAGACCAGGCGGGTCAGACCAGGCGGGTCAGACCAGGCGGGTCAGGTCTGGTGGATCAGGTCTGGGTGAAGATCGACGGCGCGCCGGGGTTGTTGACGCCGTGGGGGAAGAACCCGCCGGACTTGGCGCCCTTGCGGGGGGTGAGGTAGACGATGTTGAGGACCTGGTTGGGCAGCCGGCTGAAGGCGATGCTGTTGCCGTCGGTGGGCACCAGGGTGGAGGTGCCTCCATTGACGATGCCCTTGTCGTCGTCGGTGCTGCCGTCGAGCGAGTCGCGGGCGTCGGACACCTTGTTGATCGCCTTCTGGATGTCCGTGCCCTGCTGGTAGAGCAGGGTCCGGATGATGCCGGCGTGGTAGGCCTCGACGGCGAGGATGCCAGCGGCTGCCTCCAGGTAGGTCTTGTTCGAGATCAGCGGAGACGCGCCCTTGTAGGCCGTGACGCCGACGTCCTCGAACAGGAAGGCCCCGATGAGGAAGTTGAGGTCGCTGGCGAAGGGGTCGAAGGTCTGTCCGGCCTTGATCACGCCGGCGGCCTGCGCCGCTGCAGTGAAGCTCTTGTTCAGGTCGATTGCCGGGCGGGTGACCTTGGCGCTGCCGAGCGCGCTACGCAGGAAGGCCACGTGGTTGCTCTCGTCGCCCGCGATCTCGGTGGCGTACTGCCGGATGGCCCTGGACTTGAAGGGGACACGCTTGCCGCCGGAGACGGCACCGAAGGTGCCCTTGCCACCGTTGACCAGCTTGCCGGGCAGGCCCACGCCGTAGACGGCGCGGTGGTAGAACTCGCCCTCGAGGTACTCCAGGTTGAGCGCGAAGTTGAGGATCGCCCCGTCGCTGATCGCGGCGTCGGGGCCGGTGTAGGCCGACGGCGCGGCGCTGGCCGTGCCGGTGAGGCCTGGGAGGGCAGCCGCCCCGACCACTCCGAGACCGGCGGCGCCGGCCTGGGCCATGAACCGCCGGCGGTCCGTTTCGTTCTCCGCACTCCGGTTGATGAAGTCGGCGATGACGTGCTTCCCGAACATCTGTGTCCTCTCGCGAATGCCGTAGCCGACTCTCGCCGGGCCGCTGCGAACACCTCGCAGGTTACCTATGACTACCACCCTGACGGTCGATCATCCCGATCTGGACGGCGGTTTTCTCCAGGTCGGCGGGCTTTCCGAACTGGTGGGGGTGTGCGGTCACGGTTCGGCCGCGGGGCCATCCGCGACCCGCCCCACGCGCGAAAGAGCTCCGCACAGACTGACGGGCAGCGGTCAGGCATCCCGCGAGCGGGACCGCATGTGCACGTTCTGCAGCAGCCCGATCGCCACCAGGTTGGCGAACATCGCAGACCCGCCGTAGCTCACGAACGGCAGCGGCAGGCCCGTCAGAGGCATGATCCCCAATGTCATGCCGACGTTGACGAAGCCCTGGAAGGCGAACCAGCTGACCACGCCGCCGGCCACGATCGCGCCGAAGGGGTCGACCGCGGCGGCGGCGATGGCGCAGGCCCGCAAGAGCACCAGCCCGAGGAGGAGCAGGAGCAGCCCGGCGCCGACGAGACCCAGCTCCTCCCCCGCGACGGTGAAGACGAAGTCGGTCTGCTGCTCCGGGATGTAGGCGCCCTTGGTCTGCGTGCCGTTGAACAGCCCCTTGCCGAAGATGCCGCCGGAGCCGATCGCCGTCACGGCTTGGTTGACCTGGTAGCCGGACGTGCCGGTGTTGGTGCCGGGCTGGGTGAAGTTGAGCAGTCGCTCGCGTTGATAGCCCTGCAGGAAGCGGCCGGCGATGATGAGCCAGCCGGCCGCGACCCCCGCGAGCGCGAGGCCCACCACCCAGCGCCGGGCCACTCCGCTCACGGCGAGCAGCCCGAGGATCGTGAAGACGAAGACCATCATGGTGCCGAAGTCGGGCTGCAGCATGATCAGCCCCATCGGCACGGCCGCCAGGCCCAGCACCAGCAGAACGTCGGGGCTGCGGGGTCGGTCGTCGCCGTCACGCCGCTCGGCCAGCAGGAAGGCCCCGCCGACGACGAGGGCGACCTTGGCGAACTCGGCCGGCTGCACCTGGAACCCGGCGGGCAGCACGATCCAGGAGTGCGCGCCGTTGATCGTCGCCCCGATGTGGGGGGTGAGCACGGCGAGCAGCCCTAGCACCGACAGCACGTAGACCACGGGCGCGTAGAACCGCAACGACCGGTAGTCCACGAGTGCAGCGCCGGCGGCGAGGGCGAGGCCGATCCCGACGTTCAGCACGTCCTTCTTGAGAAAGGCCCTGGGGTCGAGGTGACGGTCGAGCTGCTTCTGCCGGGTCGCCGACCAGATCAGCAGCGCGCCGATGGCGCAGAGCGCGAGCACGGACAGCAGCAACGTGTAGTCCAGCCGGCGCAGCACGCTGTCCCGGTGCAGCGCCCGCGCCCGGAGGCTGGGCCGGGACCGGATGCCCGGCGGCGTCGGGGCGAACCGGGGGCCGAGATGGTCGATCGTCACGGGGCTCCCCCGGCGGAGGTGCGCGAGCGGCGGTCGGGCGGCAGCGAGGGCAACGGCGGCTCCAGTGCGCTGACGCCGCCGGCGGGCCGGCCGGCCGGGATGAAGCCGGGCGGCGCCGGCGACGGCACCACGGTCGCCGGCTTGGGCACGCAACCCCTGGTGGGCTTCTGCGGGTGCGTCCTGCCCTTGACGTAGCACGGCAGCAGCTGGGGCGCCTGGGCGTCCGGGTTGTGCGCCACCATCGACGCCCCTCGCTTCTGCACGTTGTAGATCGCCGTCCAGATGTCCCTGGCCGCCGGCGCCGCGATCTGCGCGCCCTGCGTCGAGTTGGGCACCACGACCGCGACGACGTACTTGGCACTGGCGCCCATCCCCGGCCGGTAAGGGCCGAAGGACATGAACCAGGAGTTGTCCCCCTGGCTGACCAGGTGCCCCGAAGCGTCCAGCTTCTTCACTTCGGCCGTGCCGGTCTTGCCGGCGATCGGGATGGGGAAGTCCTTGAAGACGTCGACGGCGGTACCCCCCTTGTCGTGCGTCACGGCGTAGAGGCCCTGCCGGATGTAGTCCAGGTCGCCGCCGCTGACGGGCACATTCCCGTTCTGCTTGGGCGTGATCGCACGGACCAGGGTCCCGTCCGGGCGCATGACCGCCTTGGCGAGGGTCGGCTGGAAGAGCTTGCCGCCGTTGGCGAGCGCGGCGTAGGCCCGGGCCATCTGCAGCGGCGTCACCTCCACGTCGGCACCCTGCCCGATGGCGAACTGCGCGGCGTCGCCGGCCTGCAGGTACGACGCGTCCGGCCCGCAGCCGGTGACGCTGAGGCTGTAGAGGTCGCTGGTCACGTCGCCCGCCGCCTTGAGCTTCTCGGCCCGCGTGCAGTTGCTCTTCTTCAGGTCCTTCGCGAGTGCCGCGAGTGCCGCGCGGTCCAAGATGGCTCCGGGAGCTTCCCCGATGTCGGCGCCGGTGGCCCTGCCGAAGCCGTAGGCCTTGGCCATCTTCGCGAACAGCTCCTTCGCCGGTGGCAGCCCGGAGACCGCCCGCTGAGCGCCGTCGGAGAGCCACTGCTGGTAGGCGTAGTAGTCGAAGACGGTGTCGCAGCTGACCTTGAGCATGTGGACCAGGTCGCCCGGCCCGGGCTGTTCACCCTCGAAGTTCTTGAAGGACTGGTTGCCGATCGGGAGGGGTTGCTTGCAGTCCAGCCCCTCGCCCTGGTGCACGAGTCCGTTGCCGAGCATGGTGGAGGCGGAGACGATCTTCCACGATGACCCGGGGGCATAGACCCCGCTGGCGGCACGGTCAAGAATGGGCAGCGACCCGTTCTTGTCGGTCAGCCGTTGGTAGGCGACGTCGTCGATGCCGCCGATGTCGAAGGCCGACAGGTCGAACGACGGGTTACTGGCCAGCGCCACGATGCGGCCGTCCGTGGTCATGACCACTGCGGCGGCGTTGGTCGGCTGCCGGTTGTAGGACGGCGCAGTCACGGTGATCGCCTTCTGCAGCGCCGCCTCTGCCGCCTTCTGGATGGTGGCGTCGAGGTTGAGGACGACATCGCTGCCCTGCACCGGGGGGGTGTCGGACAAGGTGTCGCTCACGTTCCCGGCGGCGTTGACCCGCAGTCGCAGCAGACCCGGCGTGCCCCGCAGCTGCGCGTCGTAGGACGCCTCCAGGCCACCCCGACCGATCGTGTCCCGGGGCTGGAGGTAGTCGGGGTGCCGGTTGACGTCCTCCTGCACCACCGGCGCGACGTAGCCAAGGGTCTGGGCGGCCAAGGTGGTGCCGGCGACCGCCCCCGCCGCTGGGTATTCGCGCACGGCGCGCAATGCGACGTCCACACCCGGGAAGTCGGCTTGGTCCTGCTCGATCGACAGCGCCCGCTTGGTCAGATCGTCGTTGTTGGCGGCGTCGAGCACGAACGTCTTCACGGGGACGGGGGCGAACGGCTCGCCCGTCCAGCAGGGACGCGGCACCTGCTTGCCGTCAGGATCCTTGCCGCAGGGCCGGATCATGGCCTCGATCCGGCCCTCGTTGATGCCCACCAGCGGCACAAGCCGGTTGAGCACGGCGGTCCTCGCGACGGTCTTGGCCGGCAGGTCGGTGCGGGTCACGCTGATCACCAGGGCCGCCTTGTTGCGCACCAGTTCGTTGCCCTGCGCGTCGAGGATGCGGCCGCGGCTCGCCGGCGTGAACTGCTGGCGCTCGCCGTTCTGCGTCGCCGCGGCGATGTAGGTGTCCCGCGAGATCACCTGCAGATACCACAGCCGCCCGAACAGGGTCAACAGCAGCGAGAGCACCAGCACCCGCACCACGAACAGGCGGGCCCGGCTGGACTCGGTCACGCTGGCTGCTCCTTCTCCTGCTGGCGCAAGCGCGGGCGGATCACGGCTCGCGCTCCGGCATGAGGCGCACCAGGAGCGCCCGCAGCGGCGGGAGGACGAACGGGGTGACGAGCACATCGTAGAGCGCGACGCCGAGCACGGTCCGCAGGACCTGCGCCGCGCCGAGGCGCTCGTCGCCGATGCCGGCCGCCACCAGGGCGGACAGCAGGACGTACGCCACGCTGCCGCCGGCGACCGCCGTCAGCGGGATGGCGACGGTGCGTTCGCCGTCCTCGCGTATCTGGCCGGCCGCGTAGCCGACGAGGGCGAGCACGAGGGCCACCTGCCCCACCGCGTGGTCACTCAGCAGGTCTCCGACCAGGCCTGCACCAAAGCCTGAGACAGCGCCCACCTCGCTGCCCTCGACCATTCCGACCACGACGACGACGACGAGGACGAGCTGCGGGACCGCCAGCGGCAGCGGGAGCAGGTTGACCACCGTGGTCTGCAGGACCAGGGCGGTGAACAGCGCGACGGCGACGGTCAGTGAACGAAGGGACCGCACGTCAGGGCGAGGGGGCCGACGAGGTCGCCCCGGCGGGTCTCGAGGGACGGGCGCCGGAGCCGGCGGGTGGGGCCGGTGGGGCGGTCGGCGGTCGGTTCGACATGGGGGCCGGCGTGGGGGCCGGGGGGCTCTCGCTGGGCAGGGCGACTCGAGGCCCGGGGTGCTGCTGGTCGGTGAGCACGGCGACGACGTCGGCCTCGGTGTCGGCGGCGACGGCGATGGTCCCCGTCTGCTGGACGCCACCCTGGGCGGCATCCACCGTGGTGATGGTCCCGACGTAGGCACCCTGGACCTGGTCGATGCCGCCGTTGTCGGTCTGCAGCAGGATCGTCCCCACCGGTTGGTCCCTGCGCAGCTGGGTGCTGACGTCGGCATAGGTGAAGCGCAGCGGCCGGCCGGGTCCCTGTCCGGACGCGGTGAACAGCGCGCGGGTGCCCCTCTGCGTCTCCAGGCCGATCGTGCTGCTGCGGTCGGTGATCAGGAGCACCGTCGCCGCCCGGGCCGTCACCCGCTTGACGCTGCCGATCACGCCGGTCCCGTCGACGACGACGTTACCCAGCGCGACGCCCTGGTCCCGGCCGATGTTGATCTGCACGGTCTGCTCGCCGATGCCGTCCGCGGACCCTCGCTGGGTGACCGTGGCCCCGACGGCGACGGCTTGGGTGCGGAAGGACTGGTACTGCAGCCTGCGCAGCGCCTCGTAATCGGCCTTGGCTTGCGTGTCCGCGTCGATACGGCGCTTGAGGTCGCCATTCTCCCGCTCCAGCCGATCGATGGTGCGCCCGTCCCGCCCCGAGTGGGTGGCGGCCTGGAAGGCGCGGCCGACCGGTGCCGTGAGCCCGTGCACGGCTTCACCGACCGGGGCGAAGACTCCCCCGACGGCGTCACGGACGGCACCGAAGGCACCGCCGCGGCCGCCACGGAGGTCGAGCGTGAGCAGCGTCGCGGAGGTCAGCAGCAGCAGGGCGAGGACAAGCCGGAGGCGGCGGGAGTCGCGATTCATGGGTGAGCAGCCGGCGGCAGTCCGCCGTACCGACTGCTGCTAGTGGCGCGGCTCGGAGATGAGCACCTGCTGCAGTGCCTCGAACTCCTCGACGCACTTGCCGGAGCCCATGGCCACCGAGTGCAGCGGGTTGTCGGTGATGTGGATCGGCATGCCGGTCTCGTGCTTGAGCCGCTCGTCGAGGCCCTTGAGCAGCGCTCCCCCGCCGGTGAGCACGATGCCGCGATCCATGATGTCGCCGGAGAGCTCGGGTGGGCACTTGTCCAGGGTGGTCTTGACCGAGTCCACGATCGCGTTGACCGGCTCCTCGATGGCCTTGCGGATCTCTTCGGCGCTGACCACGATGGTCTTGGGCAGGCCGGAGACCAGGTCACGGCCGCGGATCTCGGCGTGCGGCTCGTCGGGGGCCGGGAAGGCCGAGCCGATTGCCATCTTGATCTCCTCGGCGGTGCGCTCGCCGAGCATCAGCGAGTATTCCTTCTTCACGTAGGAGATGATCGCCGAGTCCAGCTCGTCGCCGCCGGTGCGGATGCTCTGGCTGGTGACGATGCCGCCGAGGCTGATCACGGCGACCTCGGTGGTGCCGCCGCCGATGTCGACCACCATGTTGCCGGTGGGCTCGTGCACGGGCAGCCCGGCGCCGATCGCGGCGGCCATCGGCTCCTCGATGATGAAGACCTTGCGGGCCCCCGCGGCGTACCCCGCGTCCTTGACCGCGCGCTGCTCCACGCCGGTGATCCCACTTGGCACGCAGACCACGATCCGGGGCTTGGCGAAGTGCCTGCGGCGGTGCACCTTCTGGATGAAATAGCGCAGCATCCGCTCGGTCGTCTCGAAGTCGGCGATGACGCCGTCCTTGAGCGGGCGGATCGCGACGATGTTGCCAGGGGTGCGCCCGATCATCCGCTTGGCCTCGGTGCCGACGGCAAGAATCCCACCGGTATTCGTGTTGATCGCCACCACCGACGGCTCGTTCAGCACGATGCCCTTGCCCCGCACGTAGACCAGGGTGTTGGCCGTCCCGAGGTCAACGGCCATGTCACGGCCGAGGAACGAGAGCGAGGACGCCATGCTGGGACCTTCCGATCGGGGTGTGACACCGACGCGGGCATCATCAGGGTGTGGCCGGCGCCGGCTTGTCCTCGGCGTCGTCTGAGCCGATGATACGGCCGTCCCCCGGGAGGGTGACAAATGGGCGGTGACCCTCGACTTCACCGTGAGGCGGGCATCGCGACCTGCCGGAGCAGGGCGGCCACGGACTCCGCGTCGCCCGGGTGACCATGCACCCAGCCCTGGCCGAGTTCGCAGCCGGCCGTCACGGCCGCCTCCCACTGGTCGGCGGTCTCGATGCCCTCCAGCAGGGTGCGCAGGCCCAGGCTGTGACCGAGCCGCACGATCGCGGCCAGCAGTTCCGCCGCCCGCGGCGTGTCGGTGCCGGCGACGAACGAGCGGTCGACCTTGAGCAGCTCGATCGGGAAGCTGGCCAGCCGCGCCAGCGATGACCAGCCGGTGCCGAAGTCGTCCAGGGCCACCGACACGCCCGCGTCGACCAGACCTCGCACGGCCGCGGCGGCGACGTCGAGATCCGCCGACAGCGCGTGCTCGGTGACCTCCACCGACAGGGCGTGCGGAGGCACGTCGTTGGCCTCGAGGGCGGCGAGCACCCGGGGCAGCAGCGCCGGATTCACCAGGTGGCGGGGGGAGATGTTCACCGACAGCCTCAGCTGACGGCCCGCCTCGGTGCGGCGCCAGACCGCGAGTGCCGCGCAGGCCTGCTCCAGCACCTGGCCGTCGAGCTCGTCGACCATGCCGGCCTCCTCGGCCAGCCGCACGAAGACGTCCGGCGGCACCGGTCCGCGGGCCGGATGGGTCCAGCGGGCGAGGGCCTCGACGCCGACGAGCGCGCCGGTGCGCAGGTCGACCTGCGGCTGGTAGGCGACCCGCAGCTCCTTCGCGGCGAGGGCGGCCCGCAGGTCGGCCCGCAGCTCCACGGGAGCCACGACGGCCTCCCGGAGCTCGGTGTCATAGATCAGGGTGCCGCCGCCACCGTCGCGCTTGACGGCGTACATGGCCAGATCGGCGTCCTGCAGCAGTCCTGCGGCGGAGGCGCCGGGGACCGCGCGGGCGATGCCGATGCTGGCCCGGACGGCCAGCTCGCGGTCGGGCAGGACGAACACCGGTGCCAGGGCCGCGGAGAGCCTGCGGGCGACGACGTCGAGGTCGCTGCCAGCGCCGAGCAGCACCGCGAACTCGTCCCCCCCCAGCCGGGCCACCAGGTCGTCTCCTCGCAGTGCGCTCAGCAGCCGGTCGGCGACCCCGATCAGCAGCTGGTCGCCGACGTGGTGGCCGAGGGTGTCGTTGACCAGCTTGAAGCCGTCGAGGTCGACGAAGACCACGGCCGTGCCGCCCTCGGCGTTGCCGGCGAGGCGCTGCTCGAGCCGGCCGGTGAACAGGGCCCGGTTGGCCAACCCGGTCAGCGCGTCGTGGGACGCCTGGTGCACCAGCTCCTGCTCCCGCGCCCGCACGGTCAGCACCAGCATCTCGTTCTCCCGCAACGCCAGGACCTGCCGGCCGAGCACCAGCAGGATCAGGACGCCGGCGGAGGTCAGCTCCACGCCGTGGCCGGAGCCAGGGGCGCTCATCCCGCGCACGAGCACACCGAGGGCCGGCAGCAACGCGACGTAGGGGACCAGTGCACGCCAGGGAACCGGGCGCGCGTCCCTGGCAACCCCGTCGTCGGTGACCGCTGCCTCGGAGGCGGCCAGCGCGATCAGCACGAAGGCCGCCACCCAGCCCGCGTCGAGGACGTTGCCGGTGCCGTAGGCCCCGGTCGCCGTCAGGTAGGCATAACTGCTGTCGGACAGCGCCATCGCGAGCAGCCCAAGGGCCAGCAGGCCGGGCACCGCGCGGTCCGCCGGCTTGGCCCGGGCCAGCAGTGTCAGGGCGACGGTGACCATCGCCACATCGGTCAGCGGATAGGCGGCCGTGACCAGGGATGCGCCGAGGTCACCACCGGCCCGCAGGGCGACGCCCAGCGCCGTCGCCCAGGACACCGAGAACGCGGCAACGGCGACGATCAGGCTGTCGAACAGCGAACGGAGGCGCTCCCGGCCGCCGCTGTGCTGGGTGGGGAACAGCAGCAGCGCGGCGACGCCACCGACGGGGAACAGCAGGAACCCGAGGTCCGGCAGCCCCGGCAGCGGCACGGGGCGGTCGACGACCAGCTCCCACCAGGAGTACGCCGCCTGGCCACCCGCCCAGGCAAGGCAGCCTGCCCCGAGGGCGCGGAAGGCGCGCTGCCGGCGACCGCGCAACCGGGCGGCCGAGCGCAGGCAGGCCGCCGCCGCCAAGGCAGCCGCGGCCAGCTGGATGAGGTCGTTGGCCCACAGCCCGAACCGCTCTCCGCCGGGCGAGGTGGCCAGCAGGGCGACCACGAGGACAAGCGCGACGGCGGCCGCAGCCCGTCGGATGCGGATACCGGTGGTCAGCGCGAGGCGCGTGCCGGAGGCGGTCATGACCTGCATATCGTCGGCCGACCGACCGGGCGGGTTGAGCCGGCGATCGGCCGGCTGACCTGGATCCCCACGACGTGGTCATCGAGCCGGCGGCGCTAGGTCAGCGTGGGGAAGAAGATGGCGATCTCCCGGGCGGCGGCCTCCGACGAGTCGCTGCCGTGCACGAGGTTCTCGCCGATCTGGAGGGCGTAGTCACCGCGGATGCTGCCGGGCGCTGCCTCCACGGGGTTGGTCACGCCCATCAACACCCGCGTCGCCCGCACGGCGTCCGGCCCCTCGACGACCAGCGCCACCACGGCTCCGCCGGTGATGAAGTCGACCAGTCCCGAAAAGAATGGCTTGCCGTCGTGCTCGGCGTAGTGCCGGCGGGCGGTGTCGGCGTCCAGGGTGCGCAACTCGAGGGCGATCAGCCGCAGCCCCTTGCGCTCCAGCCGCCCGACCACCTCGCCGGTCAGCCCGCGGCGCACCGCGTCGGGCTTGACCAGGACGAGGGTGCGCTCGACTGCCACGGCGCAGACCCTAGTAGTGGCGCCGCCAGCACCCGTGATCACCTGGGGTGGGGGGCCAGCAGGGCGCGCGCCTCGCCCACCGTGATCAGGGAGCCGGTGACCAGCACTCCCCCACCGGTGCTGCCGATCAGCTCGTCGTCGTCCTCGACAAGCTGCACCGCGACCTCGAGCGCGGCGGCGATGCCGGGCACCGCCTCCACCCGGTCGGCCCCGAAGACGTCGACGGCGGCCCTGGCCAGCTCGTCGGCCGGCAGCGCACGGGGGGAGGTGCTGCTGGTGCACACGACCTGGGCCAGGATCGGCTCCAGCGTCGCCAGCATCACAGCGGCGTCCTTGTCGGCCAGCACGCCGACGACGCCGACCAGCCGCTCAAAGGCGAAGGCCTCCCCGATGGCGGCCACCAGCGCCTCGGCGCCGGCCGGGTTGTGGGCGCCGTCCAGGAGCACGGTCGGGCCGCTGCGCACCACCTCCAGCCGACCGGGCGATGTCGCGGCGGCGAACCCCTCGCGCACGGCCTCCGCGTCGAGCCGGCCGCGCTGACCCTCGGCGCCCTGACCCTCGGCGCCCTGGCCCGCCCCGAGGAACGCCTCGACGGCGGCGAGCGCGCAGGCGGCGTTGTGGGCCTGGTGCACGCCGTGCAGCGGGAGGAACAGATCGTCGTAGATCCCGCCGAGGCCCTGCAGGACCAGCCGCTGACCGCCGACGGCCACCTCGCGGGAGAGGATCCCGAACTCCACGCCCTCCCTCGCCACCGTGGCGCCGACCTCGACGCAGTGCCGAAGCAGCACCTGCGCCGCGTCCGGTGGCTGCGGGGCCAGCACGGTCACGGCGCCGGCGCTGATGATGCCGGCGGTCTCCGCTGCGATGCTCGCGACGTCGTCGCCGAGCAGTGCCGTGTGGTCCAGGCTCACCGGGGTGACGACGCAGACCTGGGCGTCCAGGACGTTGGTCGCGTCCCAGCGGCCCTCCAGCCCGACCTCCACGACGGCGACGTCGACAGGTGCGTCGGCGAAGCTCGCGAAGGCCATGGCGGTCAGCAGCTCGAAGTAGCTCACCGTCTCCCCGCCGGCCGCCAGCGCGTCCCGGTCGACCAGCGCGACGGTCGCGGCGACGTCGTCGTACGCCGCGGCGAACGCCTCCGGCGACAGCGGCTCCCCGTCGACGCTGATCCGCTCGCGCACGTCCTCCAGGTGCGGGGAGGTGTAGCGCCCCGTGCGCAGGCCGAAGGACCGCAGCAGCGACTCGACCATCCTGGCGGTGCTGGTCTTGCCGTTGGTGCCGGTGACGTGGACGGCGGGGTAGGCGCGGTGCGGCGAGCCCAGCAGGTCCAGCACGGCGGTGATCCTGGTCAGATCCGGCACCGTGCGTGGCTCCCAGCGCAGCTCCAGCTCCGCGAGCACCACGGCGTAGGTCGTCACCCGCTGACCGGCTCGTGGCCCAGCAGCGCACGCAGCCTCCCCACCTCGCCGGCCAGCTCGGTCGCGCGGGACCGCCAGCCGGCCACGACCGCCGGCGGCGCCTTGCCGGCCGCCGGCGAGGCCAGCCGGCGTTGGTTGTGCGCGAGCTCGTCCTGCGCAGCGGCGAGCTGTTTGGCGTTGCGGGCCCGCTCGGCCGCCGGGTCCACCACGCCGGTCAGGTCCAGCAGGACGGTCGCCCCGGGAGCCACCGCTGCCAGCGGCTCGGCCGCCGGCGCGTCGACCAGGTCGAGCCAGCCGAGCGCGGCAAGGTCCGGCAGCAGCGGGACCAGCCGCAGGTCGTCCACCCGCACGACCGCCTGCACGCGCCGCCGGTCGGCCACGCCCTGCCCGGTGCGGGCCCGCCGGACCTCGGTGACCACGCCCTGCAGCAGGCCCAGCACGGCCTCGGCGTCGGCGTCGGCGAGCGCGGCGTCCGCGACCGGCCAGGGCGCCGTCACCACGGTCGTCCCGCCGGTGAGCGCGGTCCACAGCTCGTCGGTGAGGAAGGGCGTGATCGGGTGCAGCAGCCGCAGCAGCACCTCGAGCACGTGGCCGAGCACGGCGCGCACGTCATCGGCGGCCCGACCCCCGGCCTGCAGCGGGGCCTTCGCCAGCTCGACGTACCAGTCGAAGACGTCGTGCCAGGCGAACTCGTGCAGCACGTCGACCAGCCGGGCGAACTCGAAGCCCTCGGCGAGTCGGTCGGCCTCCGCGGTCACCGCGGTGAGTCGCGACAGCACCCACCGGTCGGGCACCGACCGGCGCTCCACCGGGGGGAGCCCCCCGCCGACGGAGGCGCCGTTGAGCAGGGCGAAGCGGGTGGCGTTCCACACCTTGGTGCAGAAGCGGCGGGCGCCCTCGGCCTTGTCCTCGCTCAGCGGGAAGTCGACACCGGGGTTGGCCCCGCGGGCCAGCGCGAGGCGCAGGGCGTCGGTGCCGTAGGTGTCCATCCACTCCAACGGGTCGATCCCGTTGCCGGTGGTCTTCGACATCTTCTTGCCCTTGGGGTCGCGCACCAGGCCGTGGATCAGCACCCGACCGAAGGGCACGTCGGGCTGCGCGACCGTGCAGAACATCATCATCCGCGCGACCCAGAAGAAGATGATGTCGTAGCCCGTGACCAGGGTGGTGGTCGGGTAGAAGCGCGCAAGGTCCGGCGTCGCGGCCGGCCAACCCAGGGTCGACACCGGCCACAACGCGGAGGAGAACCAGGTGTCGAGCACGTCGGGGTCCTGGTGCCACCCCTCCCCCGTCGGCTCCTCGCCCTCGGCCGGGCAGACCACCTCCCCGTCCGGGCCGTACCAGATCGGGATCCGGTGGCCCCACCACAGCTGCCGGCTGATGCACCAGTCGTGCATGTCGTCGACCCAGTCGAAGTAGCGCGCGGCCATCTCCGGCGGCACGAACGCCGTCTCCCCGTCGCGGACCGCGTCGCCGGCCCGCCGGGCGAGGTCGCCCACCGCGACGTACCACTGCAGCGACAGCCGCGGCTCGACCACCTCCCCGCTGCGGCTGCTGTGGCCGACGGAGTGGACGTAGGGCCGGACCTCGGCCGTGACCAGCCCGAGGGACCGCAGCTCCTCGGTCACCGCTGCCCGCGCGTCGTACCTGTCCATGCCGTCGAAGCGGGTACCCGTGCCGGTGACACGGGCGTGCGCGTCGAGCACGCTGACGCTCGGCAGCCCGTGCCGCACCCCGATGGCGAAGTCGTTGGGGTCGTGCGCCGGCGTGACCTTCACCGCGCCGGTGCCGAACTCCGGGTCCACGTGATCGTCTGCCACGACGGGGATCTGGCGCCCGACGATCGGCAGCGTCAGGGTGCTGCCGACGAGGTGGCGGTAGCGCTCGTCGTCGGGGTGCACCGCCACCGCCGTGTCGCCGAGCATGGTCTCCACCCGGGTGGTCGCGACCCGCACGCCGGAGCCGTAGTCGATGGTGACCAGCTCGCCCTCGGTCTCGCGGTGCTCGACCTCGATGTCGCTGATCGCGGTCTGCAGCACCGGCGACCAGTTGACCAGCCGCTCGGCGCGATAGATCAGCCCGGCGTCGAACAGCTGCGTGAACATGGTGCGCACGGCCCGCGACGGCCCCTCGTCGAGGGTGAAGCGCAGCCGGCTCCAGTCCACGCCGTCGCCGAGCCGGCGCATCTGGTCCAGGATCCGACCGCCGTAGGTGTCCTTCCACGCCCAGGCGCGGGCCAGGAAGGCGTCCCGCCCGAGCTCGGCCTTGCTGGTGCCCTCGGCGGCCAGTGACCGCTCGACCAGCGTCTCCACCGCGATGGCGGCGTGGTCGGTCCCGGGCAGCCAGAGGGTGGCGTAGCCCTGCATCCGCGCCCGGCGGGTGATCGCGTCCATCAGCGTGTGCTCGAAGGCGTGGCCCATGTGCAGGCTGCCGGTGACGTTCGGCGGGGGGATGACGACGGTGTACGCTGGGGCGCCGGCCGGGGCGTTGTCCGGGTTGAAGACGCCCAGCTCCTCCCACCGTGCGGAGAGCGGGCCCTCGACCTTGGCCGGCTCGAACTGCGGCGGCAGGTCTGTGCTCATGCGTCGAAGTCTAGGAAGCGCGGGGGGCCGGACCCACCGGGTTGCCGCCCGGGGTCCTGGGATGCTCGGATGGCTGATGGATCTCGCGGGGGTGCTGGCGTCCTTCGACGCGCAGCTGCGTCGGCGCGCCCGTGCGGGCTCAGGCGGCTGGGTGGAGGTGGAGGCGCAGCTCGTTCGCGTCGTGGAGCCCGGCGGATGGAGCGGCGTCGTCTGGAGCGACCTCGACCCGCTCGGTGCCGATGCCGATGCCGATGCCGCGATCGCCGGTGCAGGTGCCGATGCCGCGATCGCCGAGCAGGTCGCCCGCTTCAGGGCGCTGGGAGAGCCGTGGGAGTGGAAGTGGTACTCCTACGACCGGCCGCCTGACCTGCCGCAACGGCTGGTGGCGGCGGGCCTGGTGGCCGATCCGATGGAGACCGTGCTGGTCGCGCAGATCGCCGACCTGGACCTGACGTCAAGGCCACCGGCCGGAGTGGAGCTGGTCCCGGTGGTCGACGAGGCGGGTGTGCTGGGACTCGCAGGACTGCACGACGCGGTCTTCGGCGGCGACCACCGCGCGGTGGGGGCCGCCGTGCTGGCCGGACTGGCCGCCGCACCGCGCCAGGTGCAGGCGGTGCTCGCGCTGGTCGACGGGCTGCCGGCGTCGGGCGGCCGGGTGGATTTCCACGCCGGCACCGATTTCGCGAGCCTCTGGGGCGGCGGGACCTTGCCGGCCCACCGTGGCCGCGGGCTGTTCAGGTCACTGGTGGCCCACCGAGCCGCGCTCGCCCGAGACCGCGGCTTCCGCTACCTGCAGGTCGATGCCTCCTCCGACAGCAAACCCATCCTGCAGCGCCTGGGCTTCGTGGAACTCGCCACCACCCGTCCCTACCGAGCGGAGCGGCTCCGCCGCGGCACACTCGTCACATGACGACGGTCCTGGTCGGCGGGGTCCCCCCGGTGCTCGAGCAGTGGCTCCAGCAGCGGCGCCGGCTCGGCCTCGACCGGCGGGACGAGGTCTGGGAAGGGGTGCTGCACGTGGCGCCGTACGCCAGCAGCGGGCACGGTGAGCTGGAGGACCAGATCGGCCGACTGCTCTACGACCCCGCCAAGGCGGCGGGTCTGGCCCCAGGTGGGCGTTTCAACCTCGGCGATCCCGACGACTACCGCATCCCCGACGGTGGATACCACTGGCAGCGACCCTACGGTGCCGCCTGGGTGCCGACCGCGGCCCTGGTGGTCGAGATCCGGTCCCCGGGAGACGAAACCGACGCCAAGTTTGGGTTCTACGCCGCGCGCCGGGTGGCCGAGGTGATCGTCGTCGACCCCGCGCAGCGCTCGGTCCGGTGGTGGCGGCTCGGCGACGACGGGGAGTACGCCGAACAGCCCGGGTCCGCGCTGCTCGAGATGGACGCGGCCACCCTCGCGGGCGAGCTCGACTGGCCCTGACCGCCGGCCGGGATAGCGTCGGCCCCGTGGCGGGGTTCGCAGCGGCGACGGCGGTGTCACCCGGGCCGCTCGGCTGGACGGCGACTGTCGACGGCGCCTGGAGCATCGGGGGCAAGGCAAACGGCGGCTACCTGCTCGCGCTGCTCGGCCGCGCCGCCTCGCTCGCCCTGCCGGAGCAGCCGCATCCGGTCGCGACGACGGCGCACTTTCTCGCCTCCCCCTCGGCCGGACCCGTCGACATCACCGTGGACGTGCTGCGGCAGGGGCGCGGCACGTCCCAGCTCACGGCCTCGCTTTCGCAGGAGGGCACGACCTGCGTCGTCGCGCAGCTGACGATGGCGCGGCTGGACCCGGACTCGGTGCCGTGGTGGGACGACGCGCCACTGGTGCAGCTGCCTCCTGAGCAGGAGTGCTTCCTGATCCCACCCATCGGGCCCGGGGGCTTCGAGGTGGCAATCATGGGCGAGGTGGAGCAGCGGATGGACCCCGTGCTCATGGGCTTCGGCGTGGGGGCGCCGGGCGGCGAGGGCGAGCTGCGGGCATGGCTGCGGGTGCCCGGTGGCGACGCCGACCCGATTGCCCTGCTGTTCGCCGTTGACGCGCTGCCGCCGGTGACCTTCACGCTCGGGGCATACGGCTGGGTGCCGACCCTCTCGCTCACGGCGTACCTGCGGGCGCTGCCCGCCCCCGGACCGCTCCGCGTCCGGCACCGTGGGTCTGTCGTGGACGGCGGCCGGATCGACGAGACCTGCGAGGTCTGGGACTCCCGCGGCCGGCTGGTGGCGCAGGCGACCCAGCTGGCCGGGGTCCGCGTGGGCGACGCGTCCCCGGTCCGTCGCGCCAGCTCCACGTGACCGCATTGCGGCCGCTCACCCTGGCCGACGTCGACCTGCTCGAGCCGGAGAGCGCCTCGGAGGAGGCCAGGGGCGAGTGGCAGTGGTTCGGCTACCCGACGGTGCGGCGGATGCGCGTGTCGGTGCTGGAGGAGCGAACGGTGACGGGCGAGGGGGGCCGCCTGGGCGCCGTCGACGACACCGGTGATCTCGTGGGGGACGTGACATGGTCGGCCGCGTCCTGGGGTGGCCCGGAGAGCCGTTGCTGGCGGCTGGGCATCCATGTCCTGCTCGCGCGGCGTTGCGAGGGGCACGGCAGCGCGGCGCAGCGGCTGATGGCGGACTACCTGTTCGCGCACACCCGCGCGGAGCGGGTCGAGGCGGTGACCGACGTCGGCAACGTCGGGGAGCAGCGCGCCCTCGTGCGGGCCGGCTTCATGGTGGAGGGCGTGGTCCGGGGCGGCCAGTGGCGGGCAGGGGCCTGGCACGACCAGCAGCTGTGGAGCCGGCTCCGCGGCGAGTGACGGCGGCACACTCGTCACATGACGACGGTCCTGGTCGGCGGCGTCCCCCCGGTGCTCGAGCAGTGGCTAGGCGAGCGGCGCCGGCTCGGCCTCGACCGGCGGGACGAGGTCTGGGAAGGGGTGCTGCACGTGGCGCCATACGCCGGCAGCGGGCACGGGCGACTCGAGTCGCAGCTCGAGCGGATGCTCTACGACCGGGCCGTCCAGGTCGGGCTCATCCCCGGTGGTCGATTCAACCTCGGTGAACCCGGCAACTACCGGGTCCCCGATGTGGGCTACCACCGCGACACCTCCGGTGCTGCCTGGATACCCACCGCGGCACTGATCGTCGAGATCCGCTCCCCGGGCGACGAGACAGACGCGAAGTTCCCCTTCTACGCCGCCCATCGCGTGCAGGAGATCCTGGTCGTCGACCCGGCGCAGCGGTCCGTCCGCTGGTGGCAGCTCGGCGACGACGGTGGGTACGCCGAACGGCCCGGGTCCACGCTCCTCGACCTCGACGCGGCCACCCTCGCCGCCGAGCTCGACTGGCCCTGACCGCCGCCGATTGCCAGCTCTCGCCGTACCACGCGTGCAGTTCCAGCACCTCGGCGCGGCGTGTCAGCCCAGGGCGTCTGTGGCGGTGCGCAGCGCCCGCGAGGCGTCTCCCACCACTGGGTTGCCGTGCCCGAGACACGCGATGTCGACGTCCATGTCCGCCTGCCGACGCAGGGAGTCCCAGGCCTGCGCGCGGTCGACATTGAACGGTCCGAGCAGAATCCGCCCGTCACTCTCGGCGATGGTGTCGCCGGCGAAGAGCGCCCGGTTCTCAGGGACGAACAGCGCGATGCTGGCGGGGGTGTGGCCGGGCACGCACAGCACGTCGGTGCCGTCGCCGATCTCCAGCTGGTTCCCCGTCGCCAACCTCCTGGTCGACCCTGCACGGCGGCGCCGCCGGCAGCCCCGCCGAGACGGTCGCGAACAGGCGAGCCTCCGCGGCGGTGAACCTGGGCGCAGGCCCCGGGGCGTCTCCGCGAATGAACGGCGCGTCGCCTTTGCCAGCGATGACGCGGGCGCCGGCCCACCCGGCAACCTCGGCTGCCGACCCGGTGTGGTCCTCGTGAAAGTGGGTGAACACGATCTGCCGGATGTCGCCCGGGCTCCGCCCGACGTGGCGCAACGCTTTCTCCAGCAGTGATCCGCTGCCGGTGGCGCCGGTGTCGATCAGGGTCACGCCGTCCGCGTCCAGCCACAGGTACGCGTTGAGGAGGTGGGTGCTGGTGTTGTCGAGCCGAATGTGATGCAGACCAGGCGCAATCAACCTCGAAGTTCGGCGGTGCATCCAAGCTCAGGCGTCCGCGCCGCCGGGTCGGCGCCCCGCGCACCGTGGCGCGCGGCCGCCCCCGCCAGCACGACGCCCCCGGCGACCGCGAGCAGCGCTGCCACGGGGGCCTCGGGGACGCTCGAGGGCGGTGCACCGGCAGCCTGCACCGCGTCGAGGAGGAGCACCGCGTGGCTGCGGTCGCGCTGGCCGGTGGCGCCCCGGTCGCTGGTGAACGCCACCCGCCCTCCGGCGAGCGCGGGCCAGGTGCCGTTGCCCGGACCGGTGAGAGCCTGCTCCGGCGACCAGCCCTGCTCACCGTGGGTGGCCGTCATGACCGTCCAGCGCCAGTCGCTCGCCCGGCTGTCGTACCAGACCACCCGCAGGGTCGCGTCGGGGTCCCAGCCGAGGCGCGGCCGTTGGCTCATAGCGTCGGGGGCCAGGGCCAGCGGCTGGGCGGCGGTGAAGGTCGCGCCACCGTCGGAGGAGCTCGCCGTGCGCAGCGACAGGTTGGCCCCGGCCGCGCGCAGCTCCTTGCTGTCCCAGACCACGTGCAGCCTGCCCGTGGCGTCGACGGCGACGTCGGCGTGCCGGTCGCAGCGTGTCGGGCTCGTGCTGACGTTGACCGGAGCCGTCCACGTCGGCGCGCCAGGAGCCCGCGTCGCGGCGAGGACATCGAAGTCGTCGGGCGCGGTGCCGCCCGACGCCGGTCCGTCCAGCGAGATCGCCCGGCCGGTGAACAGCGGGTCCGGGTCGTTGCGGTCGTCCTCCCAGACGACGACGAGCCTGCCGTCTGCGGCGACCGCAACAGCGGGCATCAGCGAGGCCGGGTATCGCGCCGAGCGGCTGTCCGCGGCGTTGCCAGCGTCGACGACCTTGCCCGGCGCGGAGAGGTTCGCCGGCGCCGCATCGTGCCCCAGCACCTGGGCCAGCACGTCGAAGGGCCCGCCACGGTTGTCCATCCAGGCGACCAGCGGCAGCCCCTGCGCGGTGAGGGCGACGACGGGCCGCTCGGCCCGCCCGGCGCCCCGGGTGAGGTGCTGCTCGGGCAGCCAGCTGCGGCCGCCGTCGGTGCTGTGGCGGGCGAAGACGTCCGGCCGACGTGGCAGCTGGCCGCTGCGCTCGTCCTGCCAGACCACCCAGACGTCGTCGCCGCGGGCGGCCACGCGAGGGAAGCGGGCGGCGCCGCTGGCGGGCGCGAGGTCGACCGCCGGGCTGGGGGCGCCGCCGTCGGCGGGCAGCCGGCGGGCGAGCACGCTGGTGCGGCCTGGGCTGTGCGCCTCGGCGACCACCAGGGTCGCGTCCGCGGTGACGGCGAGGTCGGCGAAGCCGGCGAAGCGGCCGGCCTCTCCCACCACCGGCACGGCGGCGTCGCTGCCGCTGTCCGGCGGCAGCGGGGTCTCCGGGCGGGCCACGGCGGGCCCGCTGGTGGACAGGAAGAGGGGAGAGGTGGCTGCCTGCAGCAGGTTGGCCGGGTCGGACTGAGGAGCCGCCGGGTCGCGGAAGGGCACCGTCACCCCACCCGGACCGCGGGCCTCCACCCGGAACCAGCTCTGCCCGGCCGGAACGGTCACGCTGACCGTGCGGGTCTCGTCCAGCAGGACCGGCTGGAACGCCAGCAACGGAGCCACGCCGCGACCGGGCGAGCGGTAGAGGAAGACGGTGGTGCCGACACCGCGCTGCGCTCGCACGGTGAGCGTGACGGTGCGACCGGCGGCAACGAGCCGCTCGTCGCCGCCGACCGCGTCGGCCACGCCGTCGCCGTCGAGGTCGGCGATGAGCGTCAACTCGGTGCGGACCGCGTCGCGGGCGACCGTCGTGCGGCCCGCGCGCAAGGCGTCGAGGATCGCGCGCTCGGTGCGCGCGGTCGCCAGCACGCGGGTCAGCGGCAGGCCCGGCCCGGCGACGGCGTCGGTCTCGCTGAAGTGACTGTCGCTGGCGGCCGCGATGCCGAAGCGGAAGCCGGCGTTCCAGCGGTCCTCCGCGTAGCCGATCTTGCGCTCGGGGTTCTCGGTGTTGAAGATCTCCACGGTGTCCACGCCGACCGCGGAGGCGTTGTCGTTGACCCGCACGACGGTGAAGTCGTCGACGAGCTCACCGTCGTCGGGGTGCGCCGTGCCCCAGCTGGCACCCTGCGCGTGCACCTCCCAGATCGACTGCTGCACATGGCGGTACGCCGCGGAGCCCGGCGGGTTGGCGCCGTCGACGATCTGGTCCACCGACCCGATCACGGTGGCGTGCGGGCTGCCGTTGGCCTCCTCGCCGGGGATGAGCAGCACCTGTGACGACGTCCACTGCGGGTCCCAGTGCTGGTCGTAGGTGCGGTGGTCGGTGATCGGCAGGAAGGACAGGCCACGCCGCTCCGCCGCGCGCACCTGGGTGCCGACCGAGGTGGTCCCCGGGCCCTGCTGCTGCAGCCCCTGGCGCGGCAGGCTGCCGTCACTGGAGTGGTCGGTGTGCACGTGGGTGTCCCCGGTCAGCCAGCTGCCCCCGAGCCCGTCGGACACCGCCGCCAGCGTCGGCGCGCCGCCCGCGCCCGTCCGCACAGCCGGAGCCGCACCGGCCGGCAGCGCCCCTGCGGCCGCCGCGGCCACGGTGACGCCGCTCAGTCCGGCTACCCGCAGGAAGCCCCGCCTGTCCAGCCCTGCCGCTCCCTGCTCCACCGGATCCTGCTCCACCGAGACCCCCTGCACCGTCGACACCGTCGTCGGCAGGGTCTTCTGCGCGCCCGCCGGCAGGCCTGTCGGCGCGCGGGTGAACGTCAGGAGTCGAGTGGGCGGCGGGCATGAGCTGGCGGGAGGCGCAGGCCCGCTAGCCTCAGCCCGAATGCACCGCTGAGTTGTTGATCTAGGTCGCGTGGATCTTGTGCGGTTGGCGCGCGGTGTCGGGAGGCTTCGGTGGCTGGGTCTGTCCGGCGAGGCGGCGTGGTGTCCTCGCGGCGGCACTGGCATGTGGGTGCGGGAGCGCCCGGCGCCCGATGGTGGCGGTCGCGACACGTGTCGTGAGGGCGACGGCGTCCACCATGGTCTCGTCGCCGACACCGACACCGACACCGGCACCGGCACCCGCGCCGGTCCGCACGGGCCCGGTGGTGGTGGTAGACGTGCGGGGTCTCGCCCTGCTCGGCGGCACGGGCCGGCGCGAACTGCCCGGCACGGGTGGGGCTCTCTCACCGGGCCTGTCCCACGACGCCCGGTGGGTGAGCTGGCTGACGGCGAGCGCGGACGGCGGCAGCGCCGACCTGCATCTGCGCGACCTGCGGCGGCCGGGGGCGGACCGGGTGGTGCCCGGCGCGACCGCCTACGCCTGGTCCCCCACCGGGGCCTTGGTGGCCGTGGTGACCGGCGCCGGGCTGCGGGTGCTGACGCCGGGCTCTGCGCAGCCGGGCTCCCAGCGGCCGACAGACATCCCTGGCGCGTTCTACGGGGTTGTCTGGTCAGCCGATGGGCGTCGGCTCGGGGTGTCGGGCCGGCACACGCTCGTGCTCGACCTGGCGCCCGCGCAAGCCGGCGTACGCGTCACCCGATCGCTCCGGCTGCCCGCCGCCTACGACAACGCCTACCTCGCCCGCTTCACCAGCGCGGGGCTATTGCTTTGGCCCGATCAGACGGGCTCCGCGAGCGTTGCCGCCGACGGCCTGCGGCTGGTCGAGGTCGACCTTGCGACGTTCACGGCGTCCCCGCTCATCGTGTCGCTGACCTATCGGGACTGGGTGGTAGGCCTGCCGGGGAACCGGGTGCTGCTGGTCGCGGGGGGAGACCGTGACGCACACCTGGGCAAGCACCCGGCGACGTACGCCGTCCCGGGTAGTTCCACCGGCGGTCCACCTGTCACCAGCCGGCCCCGCCCGACGGCACCCGCGGCAACGGTCCCCGCCGGCAGCTCATTGCTGTCGGTGGCCGCGCTTGCCGACGGGACGGTCGCGACTGTCGCCGCCCGCGCCGGGCCCGCCAGCGGCTGGGCCGTCGACGGCACAGTGCACCTGCGCCGGCCCGGTGGCCCCGACGTCACCGTGGCGGCCGCCGGACACGGCGTCGCCTCGGTGGTCGCGGCTCGCGGCGGGTTCCTCGTGCTCACACGCCGGACCATGGAGCTGGTGAGCCGGGACGGTGGCGTGCGGCAGCTCGGCCCGGCCGGGCCCGTCGACCGGCCCTATCAGGCGGGGCTGGCCTCCATCGACTACTACGGCCACGTCGACACCACGCAGCTCGTGGCCGTTCCGGCCGGCGGCGGATAAGCAAACGCTGCTGGGCCCGGCGGGGCCCGGCTAGGCCGACTTCTTCTTCGGCTCGGGCTTCTCGCGCGGGACGATCGTCGGGAGGACGTTGTCGAGGACCGTCTCGCGATTGACCACGACCTTGGCGACATCCTTACGGGACGGCACGTCATACATGACCGACAGCAGCACTTCCTCGAGGATGGCTCGCAACCCGCGGGCGCCGGTGCCGCGCAGGATGGCCTGGTCGGCGATCGACTCCAGTGCATCGTCGGTGAGCTCGAGGTCGACGCCGTCGAGCTCGAACAGCCTGCGGTACTGGCGAACCAGGGCGTTCTTGGGCTCGGTGAGGATCTGCACCAGGGCCTCGCGGTCGAGGTTGTGCACGCTGGTGATGACGGGCAGCCGACCGATGAACTCCGGGATCATCCCGAACTTCAGCAGGTCCTCGGGCATGACGTCGGCGAAGATGTCGGTCTTCTCCACGTCGGCCTTGCCGCGGATCACGGCGTGGAAGCCGATGCCCTTCTTGCCGACCCGCTGCTCGATGATCTGGTCCAGCCCGGCGAAGGCCCCGCCGACGATGAACAACACGTTCGTCGTGTCGATCTGGATGAACTCCTGGTGCGGGTGCTTGCGGCCCCCCTGCGGCGGCACGCTCGCCGTCGTCCCCTCCAGGATCTTGAGCAGCGCCTGCTGCACCCCCTCGCCGGAGACGTCACGGGTGATCGACGGGTTCTCCGACTTGCGGGCGATCTTGTCGACCTCGTCGATATAGACGATGCCGGTCTCGGCCTTCTTCACGTCGTATTCCGCGGCCTGGATGAGCTTGAGCAAGATGTTCTCGACGTCCTCGCCAACATACCCCGCCTCCGTCAGCGCGGTGGCGTCGGCAATCGCGAAGGGGACGTTGAGCATTTTCGCCAGGGTCTGGGCGAGCAGCGTCTTGCCGCAGCCGGTGGGACCGAGCAAGAGAATATTGCTCTTCGCCAGCTCGACGTCGCCGTCCTTGGCGGGCTTCCCCGTGCCGGCCTGGACCCGCTTGTAGTGGTTGTAGACCTGCACCGAGAGCTTGCGCTTGGCGCTGTCCTGGCCGACCACATACGTCTCGAGGAATTCGTAGATCTCGCGGGGCTTGGGCAGCTCGGCGAATGTGAGCTCGGTGCCCTCGGAGAGCTCCTCCTCGATGATCTCATTGCACAGGTCGATGCACTCGTCGCAGATATAGACCCCGGGACCGGCGATCAGCTTCTTGACTTGCTTCTGGCTCTTGCCGCAGAAGGAGCACTTGAGCAGGTCACCACCGTCACCGATGCGCGCCACGCGCGGTCCTCCCTGCTCATGGTCGACGGTCTGGCCAGGTGCTGTCGTCGGACAGTACGCCGGGAACCCCGCGTGGCGGGCGGGTTCCGGCGCGCCGTCCGGAGGCCGTCAGCGGGTGGACAGGGCCGCGACCTTGCGGGTCTGGATGACCTCGTCGATGATCCCGTATTCCACGGCCTCGCCGGCCGTCATGATCTTGTCCCGCTCGATGTCGACGCGCACCTGCTCCGGCGTACGCCCCGTGTTCTCCGACAGCATCGTCTCCAGCAGCGAGCGCATGCGCATGATCTCGTTGGCCTGGATCTCGATGTCGGAGCTCTGACCGTAGCCACCCTCGGTGGCCGGCTGGTGGATGATGATGCGCGCGTTACGCAAGGCGAACCGCTTGCCCCTGGCCCCGGCCGCGAGCAGCACGGCGGCCGCACTGGCCGCCTGCCCGAGGCAGACCGTGGACACCTCGGGCTTGATGAAGCGCATGGTGTCGTAGATGGCGGTAAGGCTGGTGAACGAGCCGCCGGGTGAGTTGATGTACATCACGATGTCGCGGTCCGGGTCGGCGGACTCCAGCGTCAGCAGCTGGGCCATCACGTCGTTGGCGCTGGCGTCGTCGACCTGCACGCCGAGGAAGATGATGCGCTCCTCGAACAGCTTGTTGTAGGGGTCGGACTCCTTCACGCCGTAGGACGTGCGCTCGATGAAGCGGGGCAGGACGTAGCGCGCGTCGGCGCCCATCAGCTGCTCGGCGCGGGTGGTGAACGTCATGTCGTCGTCCCTAGCTCACGGCGCCAACGGAGGGCACCTGGCGGGCGGACTCGACCACGTGGTCGACGAAGCCGTAGTCCTTCGCCTCGTCCGCGGTGAACCAGCGGTCACGGTCGGAGTCGCGCTCGATGGTCTCGAAGCTCTGGCCGGTGTGCTCGGCGATGCGCTGCTGCAATGTCTTCTTCGTCCAGAGCATGTTTTCTGCCTGGATGGCGATGTCCGCCGCCGAGCCGCCGATGCCGCCGGAGGGCTGGTGCATCATGATCCGCGCGTGTGGCAAGCTGTAGCGCTTGCCCTTGGCGCCGGCGCAGAGCAGGAACTGGCCCATGCTCGCAGCCATCCCCATGGCCACGGTGGCCACGTCGTTCTGGACGAACTGCATCGTGTCGTAGATCGCCAGGCCGGCGCTCACGGAGCCGCCGGGGCTGTTGATGTAAAGGAAGATGTCGCGCTCCGGATCGTCGGCGGTCAGCAGCAGCAGCTGCGCGCAGATCCGGTTGGCGATGTCGTCGTCGACCTGGGTGCCGAGGAAGATGATCCGCTCGGCCAGCAGGCGGTTGAAGATGGAGTCGTCGAGGGTCATTGGGCCCCCCGCTCCCCTGGACTGGGGGGCGGGCACGGAGAGCGTCATGCGGACGACAGTAGCCGCGGGGGGTCCGTCGTACGCCCGCGTTCGCGGTGGGCGGATGAGCCCGGGCGAGCCGCGGGAGAGCTCAACCCGCGTCGGCGACCGAGGCCGGTGTCCCGGCCTCGTCGACGGCGGTGTCGACCTCGACCTCGCCGGTGGTCACGCCCTCGTCGCTGTCGTCGTCGACCACGTCCACCGCAGGCACGTCCTCGCGGATGGCGTCGAGGTCGACGGGGCGGCCGCTCACATCGGTCACCACGGCCTCCTCCAGCACGAGGGCGAGCGCCTTGCCGCGCACGACCTCGCTGACCAGCATCTGCAGGTTGCCGCTGTCGACGACCTGCCGGGCGAACTCGTCGGGGGCGATCCCGGCCCGCTGGGCGCGCCGCACCACCTGGTCGGACAGCTCGGCCTCGGTGACGCCGAGCTCCTCCTTGGTCGCGACCGCGTCGAGGACGAGCTGCGAGCGCACCGCCTGCTCGGACTCGGCCCGCTGCTCGGCGGCGTAGGTCTCCGCGTCCTTGCCGATGCCGTCGAGATAGGACTCGACGGTCAGGCCGTAGCTCTGCAGCTGCTGCTCGAACTGATCGCGGCGGGCGTGCTCCTCGCCGTGCACCACGCTCTCCGGCAGCGGCACCTCGGCGCGCTCGAGCAGCGCCTCGAGCACCTTGTCGCGGGCGGAGATGCCCTGCTGCAAGCGCTTGGTACGCACGGCGTTGTCGCGCGCCGCTGTCCGCAGCTCGTCGACGCTGGCGAAGGGGCCGACGCTCGCGGCGAACGTGTCGTCGAGCTCGGGCAGCACGCGGGTCTGGACCTTCGCGACGGTGACCGTGACCTCGCCGGTCTCACCGGCGTGCTCGCCGGCCTGGATCTCGGTGGTGAAGATGCGGGTCTCGCCGGCGACGGCGCCCGTCACCGCCTCGTCGAGGCCTGGCACGAGGCCACCCTCGCCCAGCACGGTCGTGACGCCCGTCGCCGTGGCATCCGTCAGCTCCTCGCCGCCGACGCTCGTGGTGACGTCGACGGTGAGCAGGTCGCTGGCAGCCGCCGGCTCGGCCGACTCGAGGAGCACGCCCTGCTGGGTGCGCAGCCCCTCGATGGTCTCCTCGACGTCGGCGTCGGTGACGTCGGCGTCGTCCACTGTGACCGGTATCCCCTGGTAGTCCCCCAGCACGACCTCGGGACGCACGTCGACGTCGGCGGTGAAGACCAGCGGCTCGCCGTCGGTGAAGGTGGTGACGTCGACCTCGGGCCGCGACAGCACGTCGACGCCGCGCTCCTCCACCGCCTGGCCGTAGAAGCGCGGCAGCGCCTCCTGCAGCGCCTCGTCCAGCACAGCCGCCCGGCCGACCCGCTGGTCGACGAGCTGGCGCGGCACCCGGCCGGGCCGGAAGCCCGGCACCCGGATCTGGCCGGACACCTTCTTGTACGCCGCGTCGACGACCGGCGACAGCTCCTCGAAGGGCACCGTGACGGTGAGCCGGACCCGGGTGGGCGTGAGGGTCTCGGTGGTGACGTCCACGGTGCTGCTGCACTCCTTGCTGAGGGGTCGACTGCTTGGGTGGTGGTGATGTGGTCGGGGCGGGGAGACTCGAACTCCCGATCTCCTGCACCCAAAGCAGGCGCGCTAGCCACTACGCTACGCCCCGGCGCAACGCCGACAGCGTACTGCCCGGTGCTGCCCGCGGGTGTAGCTCAATGGCAGAGCCCCAGCCTTCCAAGCTGGCCATGCCGGTTCGATCCCGGTCACCCGCTCCACGCATCACCGCAGGTCAGTGGCTAGGCGAGCCCCACGGTCGAGAGCAACGCATGCGACCGGCGATCATTTCGTGCCCGTCGCGTGCCCGTCAGCCCGTGAACGATGCCTTGTCTCGCAGGGCGTAACCCGTGTCCAGGCCCGTGACCTTGGGCGCGCTCGCCGCCCAACTCGACAGCGGGCGCAGCTCTGACCGTGACCTGGTCGCCCTCAGCGCAGCGTTGCGGGATGTTCTCGCCGCCTACGAGCGCCATCCCGGAGTCCCTGCACACCGGGGCTGAACGACAGCCGTCTAAGCGCGTGGCGGCCTGGCCTGCCGGCTCAACCACTTCTCATGGACGGGCAATGTGCGCCGGTCTTTCGCCCGGTTCGCCGCGGCCTTGGACCGGACGATGTCGCGCGCCGACGCCACCCGGACGGCCACTCCCGCGTGCACGACGGTCACCGCGTCCCGGGTCAAGTCGTCAAAGCCCTCAGTGCCGTCCGGGCGGAAGACGACGTCGACGGGGCCGTCATCCGTCGCGAAGATCACCGTCTGAGCGCCGGGTCCGAACAGGTCCGGTCCCACCGGGACGTCCGACACCGCCAGACCGCTGTGGGGGTCCCGCAGCACGGCGCCGAGCTCGCCCAGAGCGCCGACGAGCCGATCGATATTGCCCGGCTCCCGACTGACGCACAGGTCGGCGTCGTAGGTCCTGGTCACCGGAATGCCATGCAGGTACCCGCCAAGCCCACCAATGACAATCGCGTCGACGGCCCCGCAACGACCACGACACCCCCACCCCGCAGCCCGTCCTCGTGGACAGCCCCCAGGTAGGGAATTACGTGACCGACGACCAGGGAATTACGTGACGGACACAGCCCCCGACTAGGGAGTTTCGTGACGGCCGACAGCAGCCACGTAGAAGGCGGCAGTTCCCTTGCGGGGTGCCCGGCCCAGCGCCTGCACCAGCGCGATGAACATCTGCCACACGGCCAGGGCTCCGTCACATCGTCGATTGATACCGGTGTGACTGATATGACTGGAATGTCATAGACCGTCCGCGTTTCCGGTGAAACGTGGGGGCGGGCACGACCCTGCTGATGATCACGGTGTCTAAGC